>Ga0214543_1009954_pt1 | contig 14427 bp, 12 predicted proteins | sample CNSS2metaG_FD_160094 | JGI IMG/M metagenome (GOLD analysis project Ga0214543, IMG submission 160094) | Root nodule microbial communities from cowpea collected in UCLA plant growth center, Los Angeles, California, USA - CNSS2 | ecosystem: Host-associated > Plants > Roots > Nodule | place: USA...
TACATTTGAATAATTATTTCAATTCAAAAAAATAGTTACTAAAATTAGTGAAATAATAAAACTGAAAAATAATTTTTTTATTTTAAATAATTATTTAAGTTTAAAATATAACAATTAAGAGGATAAATTTGAAAAAACAAAAAAGGAGATCAAAGTTGTTTATCTCTTTATATATATGTAGTTGTATTATTATTATTATTATTATTATTATTATTATTATCACTACAAGATATTATTATTATTATTATTATTATTATTATTATTATTATAGTTAAACACACATTTTACATTTATTTACTATGGGATCATATCTCGATTACTTGTACTTTTTCTTTATTTTGTTGTTCATTTTATTTTTATATTTGTGTAATTATTTGAATTAAAAATATAGTTACTAAAATTATTAAAATGATAAAATGGACAAATAGTTTTTATTATGAATAATTATTTTAATTTAACAAATAATAAGAGGATAAAATTGTATAAATAAAAGAGGACACAACAAATGTATATCTCTTTACATATGTAGTTATTGTATTATTATTATTTTATCACTATGATATATTATCATAATGATATTATTATTATTATTATTATTATAGTTAGACATACATTTTAAATTAATTTACTACGAGATCGTATTTCAATTACTTATCATTTTTATTTGTTTTGTTGTTAATGTATATTTTTATATATAATTATAGATTATTATAGTTGACATTAGTCTTAGTGTTAGCATTAATATTAATATTTATAGCATAAATATTATTATTATTATTAGTATCATTATTATTTTTATTATTATTATTACTATTCATAATTGTGTTATTATTATAAGTGTGTTTTTTTTAATTATAGAAAACGTTGTTATACTAAATACTTTTGTTAAATAGAATTTTAATCCTTTAAAATTTTTATAATTTATAATTTATATAATATTATTATTAGTATTTTTAATGGTTAAATAAATATAATAACAAATATATTATTATTTCAAAAAAAATTAAAATAAAAAATATATACGCACTGATCATAGGCTATTATAATTATTTCGTAAAATCAATTAATTATATTATATTGTGATATCAATTCTATTTATTATATTTAAAACTGAAATTATTATTGCATCATTTAGATTTACTAATTACTTTAATAACAACATTTACAACAATATAACTTAATTTTCATAATATTTCATTACATAATACTTTCAATATTTTATTATTTTAATATAGGAATGACAACAAGACGGGGTAGAGACAAGTTTCACTATCTCATACTCATGATCCCCATGGAAAAATTCATCATCATCCCCATATCCAACCCAACGGGTATCAAACTTTTGTCTCATCCCCATCCTCACAAGGTAACGGGTATATAGTTGTACTCATACCCATACCAACTTTCTTATTGTTTTAATATTAATTAATTAATTATTATAAAATAATAAAAGATTATGACAAAGGAAACATAATATTATCAATTATTCAATATTAAGAGGAGGGTTGTTTCTCTAATATCAAATATTTATAAAGAAATTATGTTATAATTGTATATATTTTAAATTAGAAAATAAAATAAAATTTCATGAGAACCAAAAATTTTGTTAAATTTGCAAACATTAATAAATTGTAGCTGATAAAATTTAATTTGTAAATAAATATAAAATGAAAACAAATATTCAGATTAAAATATATGTTAAATGTATCTTTACTTCAATTTTATTTTTTAAAATCTAATGAATCTCTTTTTTTATATACTAATAAAAGTTATAATAAATCACTTGACCCAAATATCGCAAAGAACAAATATTAAACTAATAATAATAAATTTTTAACATAAATATTGTATCTTTTGAACTTCAATATATGATGGGAGTGATAAAAGAAAATTCATAAAAATTACATTAAATTTTATATTATAGTAAATAAAATTTATTTATACAATTATAGTGACAAAATCAAAGTATGATAATGAGTTAAAATATAAAAGATAATTATACAAAATATATCAAAATAATATTTTACATTATGAAAATAAAAATATTAAAAAATTATCAAATGTGTGTCTTAGAAACAATTTGAGAGACCATTGAATGAAATCACACGAAGGAAAACAATTATATAATCAAGGATATGATAAAATGAAAAATACTTTAGAGATCTAAAAAAACTTTTTAAATATGAACATAACTGTTCCTGTAGAGAACAAATAAGATATGTTAGACACAAGTATTATCTTACTCTGGTCCGCCATCTCCTTAATAGGCTTCTTCCCGGTTGATACATGTCGCTCATGGGTATCTCGGTGTGATCGATTTGGACCCGAGAGGGGTTACCTGCAGGAGGGACTCTGAAGCTCATGTCAGCAAAATCTCTAAGAAAGTTAAATATGGTGATTAGGGAAGTAATGAATGCGTACCTTTAATTCGTGGGGTCCATGCATATTTATAGATTATTAATTATGTCTGCCAACATGATGGGTTGGGCCCTTGTTTGGGCTGTAGGTGGGCTAGTTTGGTTATTGTGGGCTTGATGAATCTTAGAAATGCTTTGATTTCGTTAAGTTTTCCATAGTGGCCGGTCTAGACCAGCTACTCTTTTAGAGGCTTAGGCCGCTATTATTCTTCTGTCGGCTTAGGTCGGTTACTTTATTTGCTCCGCGTATATATGGTGATTGTTTATAATTATTATTTGGTTAGACCGGCTAGGTATGGTACACCAGTCCCCTAGCCTTCGTCGATATATATATGGCGGTGAAGAATGATAAGTGCTAACGTGTTAGTGAGGCCGGCTAGGTGTGGTACACCAGTCCCCCAGCCTTTAAGTATGATGAACAGTGTTAAGGCTAAAAGTGTAAAGAGGTTTGTGGCAGGTGAAGGGGTTTGTGGTAGGTGAAGGGGTGTCAGAAGTCTAATCTAAAGGGGTTTTGTGTCGTCATTTTTGATGCTTTATGACTTTTGGTATGCCTTGTGGCGATTAGAATGGGTTGTGACTTTTGGCGGGAAGGAGTTATGACGTTTGGAATTCATGTCTATAAATGAAGATGTTGTTGGCAGTGTGCCCATATTGCTTCATTTGCAAAAAATCTGAGATCATTTACTTCATGTGCATTAGAGTTGTCTGATATCTTCCTTATATCCTCCGTCATCCTAAAAAGAATAAGGTATGTCTAGTAGTAGTGATAGGGTTTCCTTGTCGAGTTCGAGTAGTGAGAGGTCTGGAGGGAGTGGGAGTAGTCAGGCGGATTATAGTGATAGGGAGGAATCAGGAAACATAGGGAGGATCCCCATGGAAAGGTAGTTGAAGTTAGGGAAGATCCACCTGAGGAGTTGGCGGAAAGCAGCTGGCCGGCAAAGACTTGGTACGAGTGGGTAGCGGTAGATGTGCGAACACAACAGTCGCTATTTCGGTGGTCGCGGTTGCTGAAGTCGTGGCTAAACTGTACGCCAATCTTTGAGAAAGGTGCTCGAAGGGACATAGTGGTGCCAGAGAGGGTAATTGCTGTGGAATGTGTCTGCCATGGCCGATAAGGAGCTGTCGAGGATGCGGGGAAGGGGGCGGAGGATGCAGATGCGAACGTTGATGGCGCGGCTGCGAAGGATGCTGACCAAGAGGCGACTTAGAACCGTTATTTTAATACTTCCAATTTGATATTGATTATAAGTTTGTAATAACCCGTACACTAATTACTTTTGTGCTAATGTGACGAATGCTTTGTGTATGCTATGTTGTTTGTTTGATATCAATAACTTGTGTTATAGCGGCGCGTTTGTGGTATGATATAATTGTAAGTGGGAGTTTGATGTATGTAGTGTTTGCTTTAGAGTGTTTAATTCGATAAAGAAGTGTTTTGGTTTGCGAATGCGATTTTACCTTAGAGGTGTTCGACCCAGGCCGCTTACTTGTGATAAGGGTGGAGAACTAAAACCGAATTAACATCAAGTTAAGGGTGTTCGACCCACGCCGCTTACTTGTGATAAGGGTGGGGAACTAAAAATGAATTAAGTTAAGGGTGTTCGACCCAGACCGCTTACTTGTGATAAAGGTGGGGAAGTAAAAACGAATTAACATCAAGTTAAGGGTGTTTGACCCATGCCGCTTACTTGTGATAAGGGTGGGGAACTAAAAACGAATTAACATCAAGTTAAGGGTGTTCGACCCATGCCGCTTACTTGTGATAAGGGTGGGAAACTAAAAACGAATTATCATCAAGTTAAGGGTGTTCGACCCAGGCCGCTTACTTGTGGTAAGGGTGGGGAACTAAAAACGAATTAACATCAAGTTAAGGGTGTTCGACCCAGGCCGCTTACTTGTGGTAAGGGTGGAGAACTAAAAGCGTGTTAGAAGTGAGGTAAGAAGTAGTCGTGAGGTGAAGAACCCTTTGTTTTATTCATGAAATTTGGGGTGCCTCGTTAAAACCTCCCTGGCCAAAACCCTCCTTAGGAAAAAAAGACCAGGTGAGGGAAAAGAGTACACCCAGGGTTACAAGTATGTGCTACAATACATGTCTTTAACTAAAGTAAAACTTGAGATGAGACACATTTCATGTATTGGGTATTTCTTCCCCCGATAATTGCTCAAGCCTATACGCTCCTCCTCCAGCATCTTCACGTATTCAGTATGGGTCGTCCCAATTGGCGGAGAACTTGTCATCCTTCTTTCTTGCACTGCTGGCCATTCTCCAAACTAAGTCCCCATTTGCGAACGATCTTGGGCATAGTTTGCATTATATTTTCTGGCCACTCGCTGTTTGGCAACTAAGTTGCGTATTTGGACTTTTTCTCTTAACTCGGGCAGAAGGTCAAGGTGGTCATGTTTTGATGATTTTGGATTGGGTCGTATAGTTCTCGGCGCAAAGATGGTTCACCAATTTCAACGGGTATCATGGCGTCTACGCCGTATACTAGGCTGAATGGAGATTCGTTTGTTGCTGATTGAGGGGTACACCTGTAAGCCCATAACACTTCCACTAATTCTTCTGGCCATCGGCCCTTGGCGTTGTCCAACCGCTTACGCAGTTCTACTAGTATAACCTTGTTTGCGGCCTCGGCCTGTCCATTGGTCTGTGGGTGTTCAATAGAGCTGGTTACATGTTTGATGCCTATGCCAATATAGAATTTAGCAAGTTCTTTGTCTATAAATTGTCGACCGTTGTCGGTGATGATTATGTGTAGGATGCCATACCGATATATAATATCCTTCCAAACGAATTGTTGGACTTGTTGGGCTGTAATGGAGGCTAATGGTTTGGCCTCTATCCACTTGGTGAAGTAGTCGATGGCTACTATCAAGAACTTTACTTGACCTTTGCCAGGGGAGAAAGGGCCAAGGATGTCCATTCCCCACTTTTCGAAGGGCTACGGGGATAGTATAGAGTGGAGCTGCTCCTATTTCTGGTGGATAAGGTTGCCATGTTTCTGGCATGGTATGCATTTTTTGACGAAGTCATGGCAGTCTGCCTCCATGGTCGGCCAGAAGTAACCGGCGCCAAGGATTCTAGTAGTCATGGTGCGTGCGCCGGAATGATACCCGCATATGCCTTCATGTAACTCTCTAATGATGTACTGAGCTTGTTCTGCAGTGACACATTTGAGAAGTGGTTGGCCGTATCCGCGTTTGTATATGTCATCGCCTATCATCGTGTACCTGGCGACTTTAGTTATCCAAGTCCTGTCAGCGTCAGGTGGGGGGTTATCGGTTTGGAGGTATTGGATGTAAGGAGTTGTCCAATTGTCGACTTGGTGTTGGGTTAGGGTATGGCAAGTATTTGTGATAGAGGGGGCAAACAACGTTTGCTACAATAGTGATCGGTGACGGCTTTTTAATTTGGTGCTGGCTAGTTTGGATAATATGTCGGCTCTAACGTTTTCGGATCTGGGAATGTGTTGGATGTAGACTTGTTCGAAGGCAGACTGGACGACTTTCCAGACCAGATGATAGTATTGTAGGAGGGTAGGGTCTTTTATCTGAAACTCGTCATTTAAATGGCCGACGGTAAGCTTGGAATCGGTTTTGCATGTTAGTGACTTGACACCAACCTCGCGGGCTAAGGATAAGCCGGCAAGGATGGTTTCGTACTTGGCTTGGTTGTTAGACGTCTTGAAGGCGAAATGGAGGGATTTTTCGATGAGTATATCGTTGGGGCCTTCTAGTACAATGCCGACACCTGCCCCCTTTGGGTTTGACGAACCATCAACATAAAGTGTCCATTGGTCCTCTTCAGGAGTTCGTTGGAGATTGTTGACAAAGTCTAGAAGGCATTGAGCTTTGATGGGGCCGTGAGGTTTGTAGCGGATGTTGAATTTGGATAACTCAACGGCCCAGGACGACATCCGCCCCACAAGGTCTGGTTTCTGCAATATCTTTTGGACCGGGTAGTCAATTTTGACGATAATGTTATTATTTTGGAAATACGAGCGAAGGTGTCGGGCTGCTTGTACCAGGGATAGGGCTAATTTTTCTACCATTTGGTACCTAGTTTCGGGGTCCTGCAGGGTTCTGCTGACGAAGTAAACAGGATGTTGGGTGCCGCCGACATCTTGAACTAATGCGGCATTGACGGTGTGATCTGTGGCGGTGATGTAGACCAGTAAGGGTTGATGAGTATCCGATTTCTAGAGGATGGGTGGTGAGGTGAGGGTGGTTTTTAGCTTTTGAAAAACTTGTTCACAATCATCATTCCACATGAATTTGGCGGATTTTTTGAGCAGCTGAATGATGGGTTGAGTTTGTTCGGCTAGTTTGGGAAGGAAGCAGGAGATGGCAGTGAGGCGGCCTATGAGGCGTTGTACTTCTTTGACACTGGTGGGGCTTCGCATTTCAATGATCGCGTTGCACTTTTCAGGGTTAGCCTCTATGCCGCGCTGGGTCGACACCGAAAACGCATTTGTTAGGGTTGAGGCGGAGGTTGTACTGTTGTAACGTGGAAAAGACTGTTGATAGTTTCTGAGCGTGCTAGTGATGACTTTGGGATTTGACAACCATGTCGTCAACGTATACTTCGACACATTTGCCCATTAAATGGCTGAAGACTTTATCCATCAGTCGTTGGTAGGTTGCTCCCGCGTTTTTGAGACCAAATGGCATGACCTTGTAGAAGTAGTTGGCGTCGTCTATGATGAAGGCAGTTTTGTTCATGTCGGATGCGGCCATGGGAATTTTGTTATAACCAGAGTATGCATCAAGAAAACTGAGGACCTTGTTACCGGCTACGTCGTCGACAAGTCGGTCAATATTGGGTAAGGGATAGGCATCCCTAGGACAAGCTTTGTTAAGATCCGTGTAATCAACACACATCTGCCACTTGCCATTGGCTTTCTTGACCAGGACCACGTTAGAGAGCCAATGGTGTAGTGGGCTTCTTCGATAAACCCCGTGTTTAGCAACTTATCGGCCTCGGCCTTGGCCGCTAGGCGTCGTTCTTCACCAAGTTTACGTTTTTTCTGAGAGACATACCGGGCCTCCTTGTAAATTGATAACTTGTGGGATGCCACGTGAGGGTCAACTCCAGGTAAGTCAGTAGCTGACCAAGCAAAGAGGTCCATGTTGCTGACAAGGGTGTGTGTTAGGATATCACGTTGTTTAGATTCTAGCCCAATACCGAGTTTGATGGTGTGGCCATTAGGGAGCTCTAGGGGGGGTGGTTTCTTCGACATGTTCGAGGAGGACATCCCGGCCCACTCTGGGGTCTAGATCGTCACTAGATTAGGTGATCTCAGAGCTGGGTGGTCGCTCAATATGATTGGTTTGAAGGATGGGAAGCTGTGGGTGTAGGCTGGCCATGTAGCATTCGCGTGCAAGGCGTTGGTTGCCATAAATGGTGAGGATGTCACCAGATGGGGAGGAGAACTTCATGGCCAGATGAGGTGTGGAAACAACAGCGCCAAGAGTGTTGAGTGAAGGGCAGCCGAGGAGGACATTATAAGATGTAGGTGCGTCGACGATAAGGAAGCGAATGGGAATTGTCTTTGTTTGGGCACCATCGCGGAAAATGATATGGAGGTCAATGTAGCCGCAGGTGGAAACTTTTTCCCCAGAAAAGCCATATATCGGTTCATTGTATGGGACCATGGCGGTGTCTGAGAGTTGGAGTTTTTGGTACGTAGCCCAATAGAGGATGTCAACGGAGCTGCCTTGGTCGATGAGGACTTTTTTGACTGCGTAGTTTTCTATTTCAACGGTGATGACCATAGGGTCATCTTGCTGGTGGTCAAGGCCTTGAAAATCATCGTCTGTGAAGGTTATGGGGGGCATGCGACGTCTGTGATGAGAATGGGTTATGTGGTTGATGGATTGGATATGGCGGAGGTGTCTCTTCCTGACAGATGATGTGGATCCTCCACCAGCAAAACCACCAGAGATGGTGTTGATAATGCCGCGTAGAGGAGGGTCGACGGGGGTAACGTTGGTGCGAGCCGGTTGAGGGTCATGGTTTGCGGGTTGGTTTAGGCGTTTACCGTGGCGAGAGTCACAGGGAGGGCATCGGTGGTCGGAACGAGGAGGGTGATGAGATCGGAAGGAGTTGTCATCTTTACGGACAAAGCGGCGAAAATGGCCAGCACGAACCAGTTCTTCAATTTTTTCCTCGAGTGCTTTACATTCCTCTGTGGTATGGCCGTGGTTTCGGTGATAGCGGCAATACTTAGTCATGTCCGCGTTGAGGGGAGTGGTCTTCTTGCGTGGTGGTGGGATGAGGTCGGCCTGTAAGGCTTCATCAAGGAGGCAGGATCTGTGGACATTTAGGGGGCGTATCTGGTGAAGCGGGGTTGTTGGGGTTCTCGAGGTCTCGGATCAGGATGAGGAGGTTGTGGAGTGGGGGTGGCAGTAGAGGGTGCATAGTCATTGCAAAATTTTGTAGGGAAAGTTTGCATTTCCTTCATACGGACGTAATCGGTAGCACGCAGTTTCAATTCATGTATGGAGGCGGGTGGGTGCAGGTAGACGTTGTTGGCGAAGGGGCCGGGTTTAAGAGTGAGGGTCATGCACTGAAGTATCATTTCTTGGTTGAGGTGTGGTGTGCGAAGGGCAACCTTACTGAATCGATCAATGAATGCCCGAAGTGTCTCGTCTTGTTTTTGTCTGACACCGAGGAGTGATATTGTTGTAGTTTGATGCGGGCGACTGCTGGTGAAGTGAGTGGTAAACATGTGGGAGAGGGTGTCAAAGCAGTCAATGGAGTATGGCAGGAGGGTGGTAAACCATTCGAGGACAGGGCCTTTCAGGGTGGTAGGAAAGACTTTGCAAAAAACGACATCATGGGAAGTGTAGAGGGCGACGTGGGTGATGTAGACTTTGAGGTGTTCATCGGGGTCGGTTTCACCAATGTAACGTTCCAGCGTGAAAGGTTCCCACTGGGTGGGGAGGGGGTGTTGGCGATGAAATCGGTGAAAGGGTGACGACGCTTGGGTTGGTGAGATGGTAGCGAGTAAGGAGGGATGGGATGGTGGACAAGGGTGGGAAAAGTGGAGGTGAAGTTGTGAGGAGGGATATGGGTAGTAGGAAGGTTGTGAGGGTTGTAGGGTGGGATATGAGTGGTGTGTAGTGTGGTAGGCATGTTGTAGGGCGGGATGTATGTGGTGGTCAGGGTGGCGGCGGGGGTGGGAGTCGTAGTATTTCCTGGGAGGGTGGAATGGAAGTGAGTATGATGGGTTGAGAGGATGGGAGTTTGTTGGGTGGTGGTGAAGGTGTGCGAGGTAGGATTGTACTCGCTTTCTTCTTCAGTAGGCTGGAAAGCTGGGGACTAGGGATGGCAAAAATACCTGCGGATATCCGCGGATAAAATCCGCGGCGGATAGTTACTACCCGCGGGTATTTATTATCTGCAGGTAGCGGGTAGCGGGTTTTTAATACCCGCTTATAAATGGGTCGGGTACGAGTATCATACTATTCGTACCCGCGGGTACCCGTTACTCGGAAAATATTAAAATTAAAATTTAATTTATATTTTTTAAGTTAAATTTAATTAAAATTAAAATTAATAGTATATTTTATTATGTCAAATATAATTATAATTATAATTAAAATTTAATTTAATTTTTATTTTATTTTATTTTTATAAATTTATATTAAAAAATTTATAAAACATATATTTTTTTTGAATATTTGCGGGTATCGGGTATCCATGGGTACCCGCGGGTTTTAAAAATATCCACGAGTATTTTTTAAGCGGATACCCGGCGGGTAAACGGGTGGGTAGCGGGCATATTTTTTTTTTTTGCGGGTCGGGTTGCGGGTAGACATTATCCGTGCCCGACCCGACCCGTTGTGATCCCTACTAGGGACCCTGCGACATCAGATGTTTTCTTGGCCTTTCCCTTTTGAGTGGGATTGGCCTTAATCTTTCGCCTTAGGCGAGAGTTTTCCTGTCGTAGTGCCTCCATCTCATCAGCTGCGCTTCTTCAAGTCAGCCAGCTCCTGTTGCATCTTGGCTTGACTGTCTAGGATGGCGGCCAGATCCGGGGTGATGTTAGCAGGTCCTAAGGGGCTTGCTTCAACTTGTTTGTTAACTCCTGCTCTACTGCGGGTAGAAACCATTTTCGGAAAAAACGGGTGGTAAGGTATTATCTCGTGCCCCACGGTGGGCGCCAATTGTTCCTGCAGAGAACAAACAAGATATGTTAGACACAAGTATTACCTTACTCTGGTCCGCCATCTCCTCAATAGGCTTCTTCCTGGTTGATACATGTCGCTCATGGGTATCTCGGTGTGATCGGTTTGGACCCGAGATGGGTTACCTGCAGAAGGGACTACAAAGCTCAAGTCAGCAAAATCTCTAAAAAAGTCAAATCTGGTGATTATGGAAGTAATGAATGCGTACCTTTAATTCATGGGGTCTATGCATATTTATAGATTATTTAATATGTCTGGCCACGTCATGGGTTAGGCCCTTGTTTGGGCTGTAGGTGGGCCTGGGCCTGGGCCATAGCCCAGGCCCTTAGTTTGATTATTGTGGACTTGATGAATCTTAGAAATGCTTTGATTTCGTTAAGTTTTCCAAAGTGGCCGGTCTAGACCGGCTACTCTTTTAGCGATTTAGGCCGCTATTATTCTTCTGTCGGCTTAAGCCGGTTACTTTATTTGCTCCGTGTATATATGGTGATTGTTTATTATTATTATTTGGTTAGACCGATTAGGTGTGGTACAATAACCAATGCTTTGGAAATAACGAAAATTTTTTTAGCGAAACAAAATAGTTCTTCAAATGATAATAATAATAGAGTAAAAAAGATAATTTTTTTATATTACGTAGTATTTTGACGGGTATGAGGACGAGGACGAGATAAATATGTACAATATCAATTTTATAATTATTTCGTTAAATTATTTCGTTAAATTAATTAACTGCAGTATATTTAATATGAATTTTATTTATTATACTTAAAACTGAAATTATTATTACATCATTTAGATTTACTACTTACTACTTCATTACTTTAATAACAACATTTACAACAATATAACATAATTTTCATGATATTTCATTACATAATATTTTACTACTTAATATACAAAATAAATAAAAAAAATATAACCCGTGCGTACGCATGGGTCTGTCTCCTAGTTTAGAAGAAAACTCTAAACATCACGTCAATACACATACAACAAACATCAAAAGGTTAAACGATTATAATATCTTTAACCTGATACTCCTTGCTCCAATTGAAATTGCTAGAGTCCTTCTTGCCCCACACTTGTTAGGGTTTCTGCTCCTTCACCGTCATGCGAAAAAGAATTTTGGCAAAAAGGACTTTATTTTGCAGTAGCCAAGGTTCAAACACACCATCACTCAATTGTCAAGTTAATGCATAATCAATCAACCAATTCATATTTCGTGATAATTTTTATACATATATGATTATATTACCACTCATCATGACCAAACATATTATCAAAATAATAAACAATTAAAATAACACACAATTGGCATACATAACCTGAGTCCTCTCATAATAACCAAGTACTCTCAATCATGTGAGCTAGTACTATTCCATATCATAAAATTCAACATTAAATGTCATAAAGACTCCCACTACCTGCGTTTATTTAATAATTATTTATTTAATTATTTAAATTTCTAGGGTCTTACTTAACAACACACAAAAATGACATCAAATTCTCATATCATTCATTAATACCATTCTCAGGAATACAAAATAACTTCCCCACAAAAGTTAGCTCAGACATCCTTAACCCTTCAAGTTTAATACATAAGTAATTATTGCTACAAGTAATAAGTACAAAACTAATTATAATTAACCTTGAACAACAACATAAACACCAATACAATTGTTGATGCCTACGATAAAACAAATAAAAATAGCATAAATTTCCCAAATGTTTTTTCTTGTTGCAATTTCCTCTTCAACTTTTCATTCTTCTTTATCAAGTCTAGTATAACTTTCTTATTTTCCAAACAAGCTTCATTTTCTTCAACTTTTTTTCCACTGCTGACTTCAAATTCAGATTATTTCCGTTCAATTTTAGATTCCTTTTCATTAACCCATTAAAAGTAATTACAATGTGAATGGGACTGCAAAAGAAAAAGAAAAAAAGAAATCATTACCATAGAAACGGAATCGACATCTAGTAAAAGTCATGGAATTTGTCACTTATAGTCCAATTTCTACACCTCCAAAATAATTTGCCATTGTTTTTCACACTAGTTGCATTTAAGAGCAACAATCTTTCCCCACACCAATACACTTTAGATGATATTTCTAAAGATCACGCACAACTTTGCGACATTTTCAAACCATTATTTCTCTGTGTAGAATGAAATCCTTTGCTACCACTCTTCATCACTGTACAACGTTGTACAAACCTGAATGATGTTGCCAACATTCCACCCCCCCCCCCCCCCAAGACGATCTGTAGAAGGTCCTCACCACCGCTCGCCAATCCTGAAATTAAAATTTTAGGTTAGGTTTCATAAATTACCGAAGTCCTTCTTTTAATTTAGTCCACAAAATTAAAAACTTAACTAATTTTGTTTTAAATCATGTGTTTATTGTAACTTAAGACAGAGCTGAAAGCGAAATCATGACGTGACAATCCGTTTGCCAGGTGCCAAAAATAACTAAATGCGTAAAAAAAATAGAACCAATTCCAAGTGTTTCAAAACGTGAGGAAACTAAATAGAGCAAACTTTAGATGAGGGACAAAAACCAAAATCGCTTAATTGAGAAATGAAAAACATAATTAACTCTTTTATTTTTCACATATTTAATTTATATTTATATTTTATTTTAGTTTTACGGAATATTTTTGGATAAATAATACACCGAAAATGTATCACTTTAATCTTCCACTTATTTAATTTAAATTTATATTTTATTTTAGTTTTAGGAAATATCCTTGGATAAATAATACACCAAAATTGTATTATTTTATTTTCCACATATTTAATTTAAATTTATATTTTATTTTAGTTTTGGAAAATACCATTACATAAATAATACACTTGAAATGTATTATTTTATTTTTCACATATTTAATTTAATTTTAGTTTTAGGAATATCCTTGGATAAATAATGCACAAAAAATGTATCACTTTAATTTTTCACATACGATCACTTTATAGTTAAAAAAACATTTTTTTAGGAAATGTTAACTGGATTTCCACGTTCTTAACATATATAAAATTATGTTAACTTTTTTAATTTGTATTAATTTAGATATTTAATAATTTTTATTAAATAAAAATTTCAACTAATAAAATAAATTTTACTTTATATTAATTTTTATAAATATTTAAAAATTATTATTTTAATATTTATTATTTGTAATTCTAAAAAATATTTCTTAAAAAAATATTAACCATATTTCCACATCCGATGTTAAATTTTCATATTTATATTAATTTAAGTATTTAATAATTTTTTTAAAATTTTTAATAAATTAAAATTTAAACAAATAAAATATATTTTACTTTATATTAATTTGTATAAATATTTAAAAATTTATTATATTAATAGTTATTACTTTTAATTTAAAAAGAAACATTGTTTGAATATGTTTATCGGATTTCACATCTAGTTAATATATTTAAATTATATTTAAATTTTTAATTATTAAATTATTCACTAATCCTTTTTTAAAATTTTATTAAGTTGAAATTTAAAAAAATAAAATGTGTTTAATTTTATGTTATTTCAAATAAATATTTAGAAAATAATTATATTAAATAAATTATTTATTAAATTTTAATTGAAAAATTCAGTTTAATATAATTTAATATATGTTTACCGGATATCACATCCATATGTAATGAAAAAAAAAATAATATGTCGATATTTGTAAAAAAAACAAAATTCGAATGTCAATATTTGTAGAACAAAACTAAATATTGAATGTCGATGTTTATAATAAGAAAGAAAAATACCGGATGTCAACATTCATAAAAAAAAAAAAAAACATATCGGACAAA
>Ga0214543_1009955_pt1:0-12500 | contig 14426 bp, 7 predicted proteins | sample CNSS2metaG_FD_160094 | JGI IMG/M metagenome (GOLD analysis project Ga0214543, IMG submission 160094) | Root nodule microbial communities from cowpea collected in UCLA plant growth center, Los Angeles, California, USA - CNSS2 | ecosystem: Host-associated > Plants > Roots > Nodule | place...
TTTCCTTTTATTATATAGATTACAATTGAAAGAAAAACTTTAGTTATGATTGAAAAATGTATATGTTTTTATTTCAAATAAATAATTATAGCATTGAAATTGAAGTTATCTAAACATGTAAAAAAAAAAGGGTTAAATATGTTTTTGGTCCCTCAACTTTGAGCGAAATTTGAGTTTAGTCCCTCATCAAAACTTTTGACCAATTTAGTCCTTCATCTTCCAAAATACGTGAATTTAGTCCTTTTAACCAAATTTTGTTAAGTTTATCTGACATTTCAAGCGCATTTCATGATAGTATTTAAATTATTTATACTATTTGACACATTTTTGCTTCAATGTTAACTTAAATACTATCATGAAATGCGTTCGGAGGATGTGAGCGTGGTTAGTTAATTATAACCTTACAGGGTTAAGCGTTTTTTTTCCTTTTATTATATAGATTACAATTGAAAGAAAAACTTTAGTTATGATTGAAAAATGTATATGTTTTTATTTCAAATAAATAATTATAACATTGAAATTGAAGTTATCTAAACATGTAAAAAAAAAAATACTAATAAATTATCTTATCACAAAAATGTTTTTTACTTAAAAGAATTAAACAAATGTACCTTTGTATTTCGACTAAGAAGTATCCCAGAATTCACATATATGATAATTTTTCTAAGATATATGATAAAAAATTTCCAAACCACAATTATTTTTTTATTAGAAGTAATTATGTTGAAGCGTGCTTATTATGTTCATGTCCCTTTTCTCCTTTTTCTCTAAGTTGGTTGCTGCCCACTCCAATTTTAATGGGGACAGATTGGGAAGATCGAGTACTTCCTAGTTTAATGGATTGTCTCTGAATGCAATTCTTGAGTCTCATAAATTTAAGATTTGACGCCAAATCTCCCTCAGTGAACGACTCAAGTTTTGGACAATCTTCTATGCATATTGACTTTAGAGACAACATATGCATGTTTCTAGACCAGAGCCATGGGAGCAGAAGCCTCAAGTTGTTGGCAGTCTCTAATCTCTAGTGTTTCCAAAGGAACAAGTTCCTCTGGCAGGTGTCCTTCTAGCCTGGGACAAGAAATTATAGAAAGATATTTTAGACGTGGAAAAACACATTCTTTGCATTCCCATTTTTTCCATCATCCCATATTACGCCAAACTTTGCAAGGACATAAATGAAGAAGAGTTGTTCCCATGAAAATCAGTGTCAATACTCACGATTCCATCAAGTCCAACAATACTCAAGTCCTTTAGAAATGGAAAAAGTCCAAGGAGACGTAAACGTTTGCAAGATTCACATCCGTCCAACACCAAGGACACCAGGTTCGGTAATGATTGTAACCAATTTGGAAATTGTTTCCCACCCTAGTCAAACATTGCCAACTCCTTTAAGTTTTCAAAAGGTTGCAGATTCTTAATTACTTCCTCTTCTTTTTATGAATCAATAGAGTCAATATTCCCTCTTCGTCGCAACTCTAGCTTCACAAGAAGTGTTTTATTTAGGGATATGAAAAAAATCCGTACCCGCAGGTATTCATATATAAAATCCATAATAGATAGAAAATGAATATATTATAAATGAATATTCGCGAGTAATGGGTACGGATATTTTTTATACCCGAATGTTAATGAGGTGGGTATGAGTATCATAGTATATGTACCCGTGGATACCTGTACCCGCTATATTCTAATTTAAATTAAAAAAATTTAAAAAAACATGATTAAAACATTAAGACATTGATTTTGAATGAGTTGTTTTTTATCAATTGATTTTAAAAACTCTTCATTTCTTTGTAAATTGTTATTCAACACTATTTAAATGGGTTATTTGCACTTTGTTTGAAATTTATGAATGTTATGTATTGTATTTTTATTTGAATTTATGATTAAAATACGTTATTAAATATTAATTTTTTTTATAAATATCCGTTGGTACTCGTGGATATTCGTGGATATTAAAACAATATGTGGGTACCCGCATAACGGATACCCACATGGATATTGATATGGATACAGGACAAATATTTATCCAACATGTAGGGTACGGGAAAACTACTATCCAAACCCTACCCGCCTCGTTGACATCCTAGTTTTATTCTTCAAATATGCTTCTTATGCATTCAGTGAATTTTCAATATTCTAAAGCTCCTAAATTGATATACGTCCATCAAGGTTGCGAGATGCTATCAAACACTCACAAATATGTCCGAGTGTGAGGGATGTATCCTTAGCAGAGTTTTGTGAATAATTTAAGAATGCAAACACTAATTAAAATGGTTTTTTTAGATAAAGATGTGTCACGTGTAATTTGGAGAAGCAGTTATTTAATACAAAGTTATATGCATTTAAAACAAAATTGAAGAATAAATTTCAATTAAAAGTTATATCCATTTAATATAATGCACTTTGGATAAGTAAATTAGAATTTCAAATCTAAAATTCAGTTAAGACGGACTTGGTTTGAAATTCGGCCTAGACTAATTCGACTCGACCTTTAGTTTAGGATGACTAGGTTCAAAGTCATCTCATATTGACCTTCAACTAGGACCGATTAGGGATATCAACGGGACGGGTAGGGTACGGGTAGTAGCTCCCTCGTACCCTACCCGCTGGATAAATATTTGTCTCGTACCCATACACATATCCGTCGGGTATTCGTTATGCGGGTACCTGCATAATTTTTTAATATCCACGGCTACCCGCAGGTATTTACAGAAAAATATAAATAAATATTTAACAATATATTTTAATCGTAAATTTAAATAAAATAAAATAAAATACATCACATTCATAAATTTCAAATAAAGTCCAAATAACCCATCTAAATAGTGTTGAATGACAGTTTACAAAGAAATTAATTTTTTTTAAACTAATTGATAAAAGAGTAACTCATTCAAATATGTTAATATTTTAATCATGTTATTTTGTATTTTAATTTAAATTAGAGTATAGCGGGTACGGGTATCCACGAGTACAAATACCATGATACCCGTATCCACCCCATTAACATGCGGGTATTAAAAATACCATGATACCATGATATCCATGGGTACAAATACCATGATACCCGTATCTATCCTGTTAACATGCGGGTATTAAAAATACCCGTACCCGTTACCCGCAGGTATCTATTTTCTACCCGTTGTGGGTTTTAACTGTGGATACCTGCGAGTACGATTTTTTTGACATCCTTAGGGTCGATTATGCTCAACATGGGACTTCAATTGACTCGGTTCGACCTGTGGTTCGATCCAAATCAGCTTGACCTTCGACTTGGACCGACTCGTCTCGACCTTCCTGTCTAACTCGGCTCGACCTTCAGCCCGGGCCCACTCGGCTTAACCTTCGACCTTGTCCGACTCGGCTCGACCTTCAACCCAACCTGACTTGACTCGACCTTCTGTCTAGCTCAACTCGACTTTTTAGATCTGTGGATTTTTTTTCTCCTAACTAATGAACAATTCCACAACTTCGAAAATTGCAATTTTCCCTTTTTCTAAGTGAATTTCAAATTCTTCTTTTTAGTTATTTTAAATACCATGTTAAAATTTCCCAATTTCAATTTTCTTTTAATTTTCCCATCCAAACATATCATTTTCCTTAAAAGAATTTCAAAATTTTCAAATAAATGAATTAATTTTTTATATTGCCTCATTCAAACATATCATAAAAGTATTACAAAATATCATATTCAAATATTATTGTTTTAATCTTAATATTTATTATTCCAAAAGAGATAATAATATCTTTGATTTCATATGTCAATATTGTTCGATATATTTGTCTGTATATACCCGTATATGCTTATATTTACAAATTTTTCAACATCAACCCCATGTTATCTTATTTGGTATGGGATCATATTTACACTATATCTAAATTTTACTTTAATATCAATTTCTGCACTAATATCTCATTTTAATATAATATATAATTAGAAACTCTAATCGTAAATTTTAATCATATAATCATTCGTTTACTACACATAACTAATAAGTTGTTATATCAATTTTATAATTTTACACAAACAAATTCATATCCAAATATTATTTTCTAATCTTCCAAACAAAAAATATTTACAATACTTTATTATAAATTCAATATCTACAATAATAACAATATATGCACGTATTTCATTTTAAAAATTTTAACCTTAATTTCACAGTATATTTACATTTTACGTTAAGCTCATTTTTATACATACATGTTATTTTTGTTTATAATATTTTAAGTTTAACTTTTTTTTATCTGATTTTGTGTGCCAATACCTTTTATGTTTACATGGAGGTTTGAGGTTTCAAAATACATATACTCATTCCATGAGTTCTATCAAATATATTTGTTTTTTCTGATTCCATGAAACCTTTATTAAGCATACATTATGTTGTGGAGCGACCACATTTCCATCCCGCCGTTCTAACACGAATATACTTCGCTTTTTATGTATTTATGTTTTCTCATTTAAAGACTTTCTAGGTGATTTATATTTTTGCTGGTGTATTATTTGATGAATTATTGTTTTAGATTTGGGATATATATGTGTTTTCTTTTCATCCTAATTATTTTTTTTCAATTACTTGCACTTTCTTTTAATTTTTTTTTTAATTCATTTCAATGTGTAGTACAGCATGGAGGAGCACATACTATTATTATTTTTATTCTTTGTAGTACTATTATTATTATTATTAGTAATCCATTATTGTTATTAGTATTGATATTCTTAGTTGTATTTTGTATAATCTATTGTATTAGCATAAAAAATAAATATTAAAATAATACTATTTATTTTTAATTAATTTGTAATAAAAATAAATAAAAATATCTGTAATCACTTATTTAACTTTTTTCATATTATCAAAATTTTATTTAAATTATTTATTTAAATATAATAATAATTATATTAATTTTCTTAATTCATATATATATATATATATATATATATATATATATATATATATATATCATACTAGTTATTACAAAAATAGCTATAGCATTGAAATTGAAGTTATTTGAACATGTAGCAAAATACTATTTAATTATTTTATCAGAAAGATATATTTTTCTTAAAAGAATTAAATGGTACGTCGATTAAGAAGAAGTATCCCGCAAACCATAAATAATTTTCTTTATTAGTAGTAATTATGTTGAAGCGTGATTATTGAATATAACTATATACAATTTAAAGTCATTAGAAAAGAGAAGTAAAATTTGTGACAGTATAATTTTTTTAAAACAGTATCATCTAATTATGTTTGAAATTTACCACCATATCTAAAGAAATGATGTTTACCATCGATTCGGGTATATCCTCATATATACACTGAGAATAAATAATAAATCATGCAATGGTTAGAATGTAAGAGAGAAGAAGCGTCCCTTATTCTCTTCTTTTTTCTTCAAGTTGTTGGATGCTCTCTCCAATTTTTAATGTGGACAGAGTTTATTGTAAAGCTAATAGTCTATAAAGAGAAAAATTGATGAAATGAGTGAATCGTTAGAAGCTTTTTGCAGGACTATCAACAAAAGAGAAAATAGTTGATATATACATATTAAAAAGAAAATAAATTGTAGCCGAACTATTTAAAACAAATCCATCACTAGTGTATATACAAGTCTTGAATGTGAGAAAATTTTTCCCAGTATTCGCCTATTTCTTTTTGGCAACGCTGTTCCAGCAAAGTACAACGACCTATGTGAAGATATGAAATTGATTTTGGAAGGCCTTCCTCCGGTAAGCATTGAAGGTTGGGGCAGTTATCAAGAGTCAATGATTTAAGAGATAGGAGTTCATAAAGACCCTTATAGTTCAGTTTTTGTAGATTTGGAGAATCAGAGATGGTTAGTTGAGTAAGAGAGAGTGGAAGCAAACCTTCGTCAGGAAAACATTCTACATCCACTTTATCAATGTACAAGCTTTCGAGAGAAGGATTGTCTCTGAGTGCTCCTTTCAGTGAGCCAACAAGTAGTCTAGAGCAATTGTTGAGTGTCATAAATTTTAAATTTGATGGTAAACCTCCCTCAGGAAACGACTCAAGTTTTGGACAGTCTTTTATGTGTAGGTCACTAAGAGATGGAAGTAACATATGCATGTTTGTAGACAATGATTCAAATTTAGGACACTTTTCGATTGTCATATCCTCGAGATGATTGTGAACGTGATCCTGTGTAATCATTTGTAGATTAGGAAACCCACTAAGATACAAATTCCTGAGTGTTCGGAAGAAATCCAATGGAAAGATCCTTAGAGAGTCACAACCATCGCTTATCGACTCCAGGGTAATGTCCAAGTATTCAACAGTGTCAGACCTAACAATTTCAACCAATGATACTTCCATTATGAGACTTTTCATGGTAGCCCAATCCAAATGCAGCTTTCCACAATCTAGAGCGATTAAATCTAGAGCCCTAGGAACGGAAGCCTCAAGTTGTTGACAATATGTAATTTGTATATTTTTCAAAGGAACAAGTTGCACTGGCAGCACTCCTTTCAGCTTAGGACAATCATGTAGATAAAGTGTTTGAAGATTTGGAAAAACACCTGCTTTGCATTCCCATTTTTCCCATTGTCCCATATTGGAGAATGCTAAACTTTGCAAGGACTTAAATGAAGAAGAGTTGCTCCCATAAAAATCAGCATCAATACTCACTATCCCATCAAGTCCAGCAATATTCAAGTCCTTCAAAAATGGCAAAAGTCCAAGGGGAGGTAAACGTTTGCAAGAGTCACATCCATCCAAGTCTAAGGACACCAGGTTCGGTAATAAATGTAACCAGTTTGGAAATTGTTTGCCAACATAGTCTAAGATTGACAACTCCTTTAAGTTTTTGGAAGGTTGCAGATTCTTAATTACCTGCTCTTCTTTCTTCGAATCAATAGAGTCCCTATTCCTTCTCCATTGCAACTCTAGCTTCACAAGGAGTGTTTTATTCTTCAAATATGCTTCTGATGCATCCACTGAATTTTCAATATTTTGTAGCTCCCCAATTAATAGACTTCCATCAAGGTTGAGCTCTCCAAGTTGTTGAATACCGAACTCCCTGCCATGGCCAACCTTAAAGGATTCCATGACTACTTTAAGATTCTTAAGTTTTCCCAAACCTGATGGCATCTTTTTCACATTACTCGCTATCAATTCAAGGCGACACAAATTGGTGAGTAAATGCAATTTTAAGGGCAACTCCTCCAAATCGCTACAATAGTTCAACTTCAATATTTGCAAGTGGGAGAGTGAACATATCTTTTCAGAAAGTTTTTTTAGTAAAGTATATGAGAGGTCTAACAATCGGAGATGCTTAAGATTTCCAACAGAGTCAGGTACCTCTTTAATGTTAGACCAATGAGAAAGAGATAAAATTCGTAAAAGCCTAAACTTAGAGAAAAACTCATGTACCGACATATTGACACCCCAATGGGCGAAAGAATCAACTGTCCTACCTATTGACATAAATGTACGTAACCTTTCTGTGTTGTATGAGATTCCAAAACCATCAAAATACTGATTGTATCCAAGTTCAACTGAAAAATGACGAGTTACTTTTTGTATCTTCTCTTCTTGATCAACTTCCCAACTAAAGTATATGTCTCCACCAACATACTTTGCCAAATCATTTAGAAGGTCATGCATCACAAATACTTCTTCCTTTTCACCTGATTGTTGGAAGAAGGATCTTGATAGTAGATCATTGAAGTATTGTTGGCAAACTTTTTCTGAAGGATGGTGTAGGAGATTTTCAGTCATCCACAAGTGCGTCAAATGCTCCTTCTCAAACATATAATCCTTGGGGAACAAGGCACAATAAGCAAAGCAGACCTTCAGATGAGAAGGAAGGTGGATATAGCTCATTGCTAAAGCAGGGATAATATCAGAACGCTCTTGTGAAAATTCCCATATTTCGCTCTGGAACACACTTTCCCACTCTGAAATAGATGGTTTGTTGTATAATAGACTTCCCATTGTTTTCAATGCTAGAGGTAGTCCTTTACATTTTTCAACTATCTTCTTGCCAATCTCCATGCACTCTAGATTTTGTTGAGTATCATCATCTCGGAATGCACATTTAGAAAACAACTTCCAACAATCATCTTTTGGTAATTGCTCTAGGGAGTGAACTTCGGACTGCATGGTAGAAGCAACTTCCTTACTACGTGTAGGGACTAGAATCTTACTCCCTTGGACTCCAAACATGAGGGGCTTCTGCACTTCTTCCCAATTACGTTGGTTCTCGTTCCAAACGTCATCCAAAACGAGAAGAAATTTCTTCTTAGTCAAATTTTCTTTTAATCTTGTGTGGACCATCTCTAAATCTCTACTATCATCAGTTGATTTAGTGACAGCCTCAAGAATTGTTCTTGATACTTTAAAAACATCAAATTCATCTGAAACACAAACCCAGACTTTGACATCAAATTTAGCCTCGTTTATCCTTGGGTCATTGAATACATGTTGGGCAAGTGTGGTCTTACCCAGCCCGCCCATTCCCACAATACAAAGTCTTGATGGCTGGTTAGAATTGTTGGTGTCAGATATCAGCCAGTCAACGATCTGTTTTTTATCATTATCTCTGCCATAAATATCAGTTCCAACAACCAACGATGTTGTTTGTGATTTCTGTGGCAGTTCATTGCTCAACCTAGATCCAACAACCCTACCTGTTTTCAATCCTAGATCACCCCTTTGACTTGAGAGAAATTCTAGGTTTTCAAGGACTTTTTGCATCTTAGACTCAATTTCCTTATTAGATGAACTAATAGGAGAAGATTTGAAGAAATTGAGTACCTTGAACGTACAACATGTAGAGGTTTGAGATTCAGAATCAGCATCCACTTGTCTTTTGGAGAGCATTTGTATATCATCCAAGAGATCCTCTGCATCAAGAACAACTTCTTTGACCTCAAGCAACCAGTTTCTGACATTTAGATCCGTGAACTGCTTTCTCTCTGCATCATCAGCCAGAGAATAGATGGAGTTCAGCTTGGTTTTCAACTTGTTCAACAACTCCTCATCAAGCTTTCTTGTATGAAAGAAATCGAGAATTTGGGGAGAAGCTAGCTTCTTGAATGCAACGTCAAGAAAAACAGAAAGAAGAGCTCCACCAACAAGTGCTAATGCCATGGTAAGACAACGATGAATGGATTCAAGTGCTGTATTAGGTTTTGGCAATGAGTCGGTGCAAGAGAGGTTAATGGAGTAATCAAAGTGACAATAACATATTCGATAACATTTTCTTCTTCGTTGCTTAGTCAAACAATAATTTTTTAGTCTTTCCCAGATCGCAATCTTCAACAGCTGTATTCATTAATGAATATTATTATTATTATCTGAAAGAGTGAGTTGAATTCCAAGTACACACTTATAAATTTTGAATTTTTATCATATATTTTAAAAATATCATTACAAAAGTCAACGCTTGTATTGTAATCAAAATGATCAAGTTGCACAATACATTTGCATTACTATATTAAAAGGTTTAGTTTGTGGTGATGGGAATAAATAAGGACAATACATAAGATAAATAAAAACTACCCATGTGTTATAATTGTCACATTTTAAAATGAAAACCCTTAAAACTGTCCATAATTTATAGTCCAATGATTTGAGTTTGACAAAAAGAAATGAAAGGAAGGCTCAGATTAAAACTATTCTAAACAAAAAAAAAATTAATTTTTTGAATTTATTGAGTAATGATCTTATTTATCCTGATCAGTAAAAGACTATTTATTGACGAGATATACCACTAAACAATCTAAATAAATATACACAAATTATTGACTCAACTTTTAATTTAAAATTTTAAAAAATTAATATAACAAAGACGGTACTTTTATTTTTAAAGGTAAAATATATTTTTAGTATAATAAATATTGAAAAATAATCTTAATATAATAAAAAAATTCATTGTAGTACCGATATATATGTCCGACCATTCATTTTGAAAATAATAAAATATTATATTTGATATATAAATATAAAAAAAAATATACGGATAATTCTTAAAAATATAATAAATATATAAATGTTTTTGTCTGATTTTAAATTAAAATCATATATATTAAAATTGCCAACATAAAAAATATAAATTATTATCATTATAAAAGCACTACTATTTTATAAATTAGATATTTTATTAATAATATAAGAAAAGTATTATAAAGTATCATATATAGATATATATATATTAAACACATACAACTTGACTCAAGTTGAAGTATTAGTGTATTAGGTTATGATTGAAAAATGTATATATTTTTATTTGAAATAAATAATTATTACAAAAATAATTATACCATTGAAATTGAAGTTATCTAAATATGTAAAAAGATATTAAATAATTATTTTATCCCAAAAGTATTTTATTCTTAAGAGAATTAAACAAATGTCCCTATGTATTTCGACTAAGGAGAAGTATCCCAGAATTCATATCAGAATAACAATATCGGTATACAGAAAGTTGTAGGTTGTGTTCTTGACCAAACTTTTTCAATTTGATTTTTCCGACATATATGTTAAAAAATTTCCAAACCATGAATAGTTTTTTTATTAGTAGTAATTATGTTCAAGCGTGATTATTGAATATAACTATATACAATTTAAAGTCATTAGAAAAGTGAAGTAAAAGTTGTGACAATACAATTTTTTTTAAACAGTATCATCTAAATATGTTTAAAATTTACAATGCTTTATAAGAAATGATGTTTACTCATTTATACACTCGAGAATGATAATAAATGATACAATACAATGGTTCTAACAGGGGACAGTGTAAGACCCCCATTTTTATTTCTGCCCTAAAAGCTAGTGGGCTGTCCTTGTAAGTGGGCCTGAGGCCGGCCCAACATATAAAGCCCTTAGGTCTGCCCTAATTCCACACTCACTCTCACTTTGCTGAAACAGATCTCTCAAGCCCTCTGAGCAGCCGCAATCACCTCCGTTAGGGCTCAATCTTTGGCCTCCACCGCGCTTGTTCAAGCCAGCTCCGCCCCGCCTCGCTAAACTACTCTAGGAGCTGCTATAGTCTCTGTTCGTGTCCAAGAACTCAACTATTAGCCCTTTTTCCAAGTACGGGAAGTTAGAGTTCTTAGTTTCCAGTCGTTTTGGTCTGTGTTTGAGTGGGTTACTGCTTGTATGGTTTAATCCTTCTGGTTAATGCGTGAGAACACTCTATGGGTTTGCTTGGTTTGAAAAACATGGCTGTCCCGACGAACCACTGGCGAGATCTGTAAATCTCGCCCAAGCGGGTCCGTCTCGCCCAGGCGAGATAAACAGGGAGCTCGCCTAGGGCTTTTGCGCGAAAGGTCGCCCGGGCGACCAGCTCGACGTTTTGAGCGAGCGAGCACCTCGCCCAGGCGAGAGGGGTCTCGCCTAAGCGAGATCCCGCAAGTGCTCCTATTCTCCTTTTCGAGCCCTCGCCTAGGCGAAGGGGGGCTCGCCTAAGCGAGCACGTCTCGCCTGAGCGAGACCCCTCAGCCTGAGCGAGGTGCTGGGCGAGACAGTGCTGCGATTGGATGTTTGTTTATGTCTTGATGATCTGTTTTGGTTGGGTATGAATGTATGATGAGTGATATGTATATAATGGAGTATGTGGTATACGTAGTATGATTCCTGAATTACAAATGATGGGCTTGGCATGAAAGTTGACATGATCTCTACATGACTTGTATATGATGAGTTGGTTACATATGTATGTGTGTGGGGTCACAAACTTGGCATGAACAATAATGAATCTCGGTGGTTGGTAAAGCTTTGGTATGGTTGGCATGAGGAGAAACACCTTACTCATGATAGAGAATAACGAGTTGATAATGATTCAACATATGAGAAATGGAGTTTTTGTTATGGGATTTGGGTCGAAACCTTATGTGCAATGTATGTATAAATAAATCCCTGGTTGTATATGTATGTTGGTCCGTGTCAGTGCATAATTCCTTGGGGCCTCTAGGTGAGACTTTCAGGGTTGCGCTTCAGTGGTCGGGACGTAATTCCATGGCCCCTGTTAGTGGGTGCCCATGGTGGTGCCCCATCTGTATAACTAAGTAAGGATTCAAGGTAAGGACTGCATCCTGACACTCTAAGGGGCCAGTTAGTCTCACTTAGAGCGGACTGACTCCTGTGGTGAGAGTAGCAGGAGGCCTGAAATTCATTAAGGGCTAACCTTGTGGTGAGGGAAATTGATTCAATGAAACACTTGTAACACATAGCTCGGGGGTGAGCAGCTCGGGGGTGAGCAGAGGTATCCACCACAAGTGCAAGCATCCGCTGAATCCGACTAAGTTATACGTATCCGGATGAGTCGAGTCAAGTCGTAGTGTATTGAATGAAGGGAAATAACATGTTTGGTTGTCATATGGATGTAAGATGATGAAAATATATTTGACTGTATGATGCATATGTTGTTGGCTCTAGCTTACCCGTTTTGTTGCATGGTTGTGTTGTATGTGGCTGTTCTTTCTTGCGATGATCATCAACTTGATTGATGGGAGCAGATGGGTGAGGTCCTCGTGG
>Ga0214543_1009956_pt1 | contig 14423 bp, 5 predicted proteins | sample CNSS2metaG_FD_160094 | JGI IMG/M metagenome (GOLD analysis project Ga0214543, IMG submission 160094) | Root nodule microbial communities from cowpea collected in UCLA plant growth center, Los Angeles, California, USA - CNSS2 | ecosystem: Host-associated > Plants > Roots > Nodule | place: USA...
AGCTAGATCAAGATCCAACACACCTAAGTGAAATTGGACTTGCTCACTCTAGTCAGGGAAATTCAACCCATTAAAGACTGGAACAGACGAAGCATGCGAGTGTAAAGATACCGGAACAAAGACTGCATTTAACACATGCCTAACATTAATGCTTTGAGTCATAAAACTAAACGTGAAAACAGATTCAGATATAAACAAAATCATTCTATGCATACTAATGTTCTCCTTTGGGAGATCCAATAATACACAAACATAAGCATAATGATGCTAATCATATTATAACATTATTGATAATTAAAATATGCATCAACTAGAATCACCTACTACCTTTGGGTATATAAATAAAACTAGTGACAAATACAAAATTATCTACAATCATGCTCATTAATTTCATTAATTATAAGAACAATTAATCAACCTTTGGATGATCCTAAAATGCCTTATAATTAATGAATTACAATTAACCCATAAATTTAATTATTCATAAATTAGCATCCATACTAAGGATAATTGAAATAAAAAACATTAATAATTTAAAATCACAAAAACTTTAAAAATTTGACCACTTTGGTGACTAACAAAATTTATCATATTTAATTTCAAATAAATAAATACTCATTTAATTGCTATAAAGTTTATATAGCATCCTCATTAATTTTAATTTAACAATAACAAACATAAATATTATTACAAATTAAAATAAGATTATTAATTATTTATATAAATAAAATAATTAACATTAATTTTATTGGTGACGTAAACCAATAAAAAATTCTAATAAACATTAGTTATTCGATTTCGAAAAAGAAAATCACAACCCATTCACGTTCGTGCGTTAGTTGAGAATGATTTCATTCAATTTAGTAATATCATTTATTGCAATCATAACACACAATTCATGCTGCATCAGTTTATATATCAATGACATTAATATTCACGTAACGGTTCACATCACTCCATTCATTATATTTGATTCCAAAATAAAAGCTGATGTAGAGGTGTCAATTTGGCCCCTAGCCCATGGGCCAGCCCTGGCCCACTCTTCATAAAGCCCCCTTTTAGAGGGCCCCCAAATGAGGGGGCCAAAAAAAAGCCACAGTCCCCTCTCTAGTGGGTTAGGGCTAGGGCTAAGGTGGGTTAGCCCCCCAAATAATACTACATTAAACCAAAGTCAAAGATTAAGTTGAGCGACCCGAACGGGCCCGATGACCCGGATAGGCTTGACCACCCGAACGAGCCCAATGACTAGGACGAGCCTGATGACAAGGACAAACCCGACGAGCAAGATGAGCCCGACAACCAGGACGGGCCGGATAACCCGAACATGGCAAACAACACGGATGGGCCCGAAAACCCAGACGGGCCATACGACCAAGATGGGCCCGACGACCAGGACGGGCATGACAACCCGGACATGCCAGACAACATGGACGGGCCCAATGACCCAAACGGTCCTGAAAACTCGGATGGGCCAGACGAGCCAGATGGGCCCTACGACCCAGACGAGCCCAACGATCTAAACGGGCCCAACGATCCAAATAGGCCCAATGATCCAGACAGGCCCAACGACTCGAACGGGCCCGACGAATCGTATGGACCCGACGATCCAAATGGGCCTGACGACCCGAACGGGCCCAACGAGCCAAACGGGCCCGACGATCCAAAAGGGCCAAACGACCCAGATGTGCCAAATGACCCGAACGGGCCCGACGACCCGAACGGGCTCAATGAACCAGACGGGCCCGATGACCCAGACGTGCCAGATGACCCGAACGGGCCCGACGACCCGAACAGGCTCAACGACCCAGACGAGCCCGACGACCCGAACGTGCCAGACGACCCAAACAGGTCCGAGTCGTTAGACCTATTCGGGTCGTCGTGCTTGTTCAGTTCGTTGGGCCTGTCCCACAGATAGTAATATATTTTAAAAAATAATATATTTTTCGTGTGGAAGATGAAAGCCCATGGGTTGGCCCTGGCCCACAGGGCTTTTATAGGGTTTTTGGCCCTGTGGGCTTCTTTGTTGGGGGCTTTTTTTCAATGTGGACTTTTTTGGCCCTAGCCCACATGGGCCAGGGTCAAACCCTGTGAGCTGGGCCAAATTGACACCTCTAAGCTGATGCATTCACATAAAAACTGAATCATGTGACTTCACGCATGCACTATTCAAATCATGGAAAAAGATGAATCTCCTTTGCCAATTCGATTATGCACGTAATGGAAAAGCTTTCACCAAAAACAATGACAAAGTTTTAACACGCGGCTTGATCCAATCAAAAGAAAAACGGTTATAATTTAATGAACGTAGTAGAAAAACATTAAAACCCCTAAATCTTTAATTGGGGATAAACTTAAATTAGGGTTTATAACATTAAGGGAAAACATTATAAAAGAGAAACATCACATAATAGGAGAATCATAAATCCTACAACCATGCTCTGATACCACATGTAAAACAATTAAGAGGATCGTCAAGATTTATGATTCTCACACGATAAAACATAATATAGCATTAACCTTGATCCATGGAAAATCCTGTGAATATGCGTTCTTCAAAATTTGTAATCCTTTGTGCTCTTCAACCATCGTTTTTCAATCGATCTCTTTGCCTTTCTTTCTCTTCTCACACGTTCTTGATGGGTGACTGTGAAAAGAACCTTATGACCAAAGACAGAACCCCAATCCCCTTTTTATAAACCAACGTCCATCAAGTTGATTTTTATTTTATCTTTATCTTTATTTTTTTATCACTTCCCATAATAATAACCAATATGTCTTTAAATTTTATTAAATCACAATTGGACCCATCATAATATTTCAAATGATTAATTCGTCAACTAATTCAAACAAAATTATATGTGTATAATCTAAGTAACAAACAAAAGACATAAAAACAAGATTGCACGTTGCTATATCATTAAAAAAACAAAAAGCTTCACTGCAAAAACTATTATATTTGTAAGGGTTAAATTGTAGATTTTAATAGTTAAAAATCATCACAAATTATATTCTTGACTTAAAAAGATGATAATAATGGTATTTAATAATTATACAATATTTTATGTGATAGGTAACTACATCAGAAACTTCATATTTAAACATTTTAGTAATAGTAATCTAAATTTGGTAAAGCGTTTCAATTACCTATTACAAGTTGCAGACCTAAAAATAATATAGAACAAAACATTGCTTACGTCATACTTCTATGTTTTCTTACAGACAAAAGCTAACAGAAGACAAAAACTGAAAAATATAACAATTGTATCGGAGAATATTGCATCATACAAAAAGCGATACTTGTTGTATTTTACATAATTTTATTATATAAAATTATTATTCTCTATTTTATTATTAACGTGGATTAACATTAATTAATAAATTATATTATATTATTTATAAATATCAATTATATTGCACAATTGTTATTAATTTATTGATAATATATATTGGGTTTATGATGAACTATCCGTGATAGGTTGAATTGTTCAACGAACGGTCTGTGATGGACTTAAGTATTCAGGAACTTGTTGAGAGGTCCCTGGTTTTTGCTGGTAAGGATGTAAAATTGATATCCGATTAGTTCATTTAATTTTTAAGAGACAACGTAAAAATACATTTGTAAGATGCAGATGCGCTCTAGAAAAACCTATCAGAAAAAGAACAATATAGTCTTACAAGTAAACAACTTTTAATTTTCCATTGATTCTATTTGGAAGATCAAGTACCACAACTCTTCCATCTATGTTGTTCCTAATTACAGGTATGCTTCCACGTTCTACTTTTAATATTAGGACTTTTAATATTAGGAACTGTTCTTAATTTTTTGGGAATAACATATTATATAAATGGTTTAATGTTTCTTATTATCTATTTAAAATTCATAATCTAACAATCGGTACGGAGCATGTTAGATTTATGATTAAGATTTTGTTTTCTTTATACATAAACCCTAATTTGTTTTTTCCCAATAATTTGATAAGGTGAACCCTAATCGAAAGATTTAGAGTTTCCTCTTCCAATTAGTGTTGTTTTGTTTTTGTTTTATATAATCTGGACTGTGTTCCTCGAGCTTCTCTCTCGCAATGAGATTTAAGGTTTTCTCTTTGAATGTTATTTTGAAAAATCCCCAATTAAGAGGTTTCAAACCCTTATTCTGAAAACCCTTTGGCACATGGCCTTATTCATCTTTCTTCGCGGGTCATCTTTATCTCCAATCAGCGCGCTACCCTGGCCTTCGTGCTTGATCAATTTAGTTTCTAGCCAAAGCCACAAACACAACGAACCCTTTTTCGATCTGCTTGGCCAATCCAGTCACTGGCGGTGGAGTAGAGAACCATCTTGTTCGTCGTCTATGGTGGAAGCGCGTTTGTCTTGTTCATGGCTACACTGTGGAGGTGTTTGGCATGCCTCGAGCGCGCCTCCTTCGTTTGGTTCGCGACGACAATCCAGGCGCGACGATGGAGCTTCCTCCTTTTTGCGGTGAGTCTCATGGCTTGCTTCTTTCAGACCTTGCGGTGATCTCTCTTTATCGCTGTAGTGTTTAGATCTGGCCTTCGCAAGTGCAACTCGTAGTGGTGGTGTGGTCGTGAGAGTGCGTTGATGGTTTAGCGATGGCATCCATTGGGACTGGTGGTTTCGCTGTTGTATGGTGGCGTGCGGAGGATTTGTGGTGCTCGCGGCGTTATATCCGCAGTGGCTCGCGCGTACTGGTTCGCGATGGTTGTTGCCGCTAGTGGTGGTTCTTCTCGAGTTTGCACGGCCGTTAACATGGATTGTTATTGCCATGTGCAATCTGTGTCTAGTCACATATGGGGTTGCTCGAGAGAGGAGGTTTGCTCGAGAGAGGAGGTTTGCTGGAGTTGTTATGCATACGTGTTTTTGAATGAATGAATTCATTCTCTTTTTCGCACTTTGTGTTACACTAATTGGATGCTTATTACAATTGCACATGTTTTTATATTGATTGTTTTGTGTGCATGTATGGATTCATTTGAAATTTATGTGTCTTACCATTGATATCGTGAGGTAATGTCTATTTATGAGAATTAATGGTTTTTGTGAAATTTGACTATATTAATTAACCTTTTCTCTTACGTATAAGAAATTGGTAAATTAAGTTCTTGTTTCTTGGAATTTATTTGAATAGCATGTTTGGAAAATCTTTTCGCTGTTATGCAATTATCGATATGGTTTGACAGAATAAACATGTATGGTATAGAGTGGGCCCTATTTGAAGTATGCCAAGTGAGGGGCTCATGTCTTTACATTTAATGCATGGAGTGTGTATTAGGTTCCTTTATGGCTAATTGAGTTGTTTGATTGAAAAATAAAAGCTCATTTTTAGGTGAATCTAAATTGATAAACAATTTATTTTATTATTATAAATATATTTGATTTGAAAATAAATAAATATTCAAATTTTGGCAATTTAGCATTTTTTTATGAGCAAATTAAATTTTTAGCTTTTTATGACCTCATATTTAAAGTGATAATTTTTAGTAGATGTTTCGTGAAAAATGTTAAATATTTGTGTTTATGTATATCTATGCATTTTAATTTTAATTGTTTTGGATTTTGACCGACGCATGATGGCGATCATGTGGTAAAAAAAATCACGTCATTCTACTAAGTAATATAATTATTTCATGCATTATATAATTTTATTATATTTGGTTAAGCATGAGTAATATAATTTTATATGATTGTGATCTCACCTATCGTGGGCACAATTGTATAAGATTTTGTGTGAATGAAATAATTTAATTTTAATTATTTCATGAATACAACTTAATTTTATATATTATTCTCTCGACTTTTGGGTATGAAATTTTTGTACAAGTTATCTACTATTTCAGTGACGTGATAGTATACTTGAATTAATTTTTTGACCCTTATTTGGAAATGTTATTACTTAAGGGGTTGTTCATGCATAATATAATTTTATTATATTTTGTTAAGCATGAGCTATATAATTTTATGTGATTGTGAAATCACCTATCTTGAGTACAATTGTATGAAATTTTGTGTGAATGAGATATTTTAATTATCTCATTAATTAATTTTATATTACATTAGTGTCAATCATGCTTGTATGCTATTTTATTTCTTGATGATATAATGTACTTATTTTATCTTATGTCAATTATTTGTCTTGTACCCTATCGGTATTATATTTTTTTATGACATGAGTTGTGCATTGTCTTTTATTTCTTAATTATATTTCTTATTTATTATGATTCGGGACCCATTAGGCGGGATCATAATGGATGAGAAATTGGTATTATAGGCATGTTTGACTGAGTATTCAGAAACATTAAATTTTATTGCACAATAATTGTGCATATTAGATGTTTCCTTTTCGTTTTGATATTGACTTCTTTGCCCATGCAATTGACTTCAGTCAAAACTTTGAACAAGACAAATTTTGAGGACTGGAAAGAATCTTTGGACTTATATCTGGCAAATACTGACATGGACTCTTCTTTGAGAGAAGAAGAGCCTCTAGCTCATACTCCTAAGTCCACTACTGTCTAGAGAGCTTCTTGTAAGAAATTTGAACACTTAAACAAAGTGTCTTTAATGGTGTTGAAATACACCATGAAGAAGTCTATATGGTTCAACCTGGTGGCTTTGCTAGAAAAGGCAAAAAGCATTTGGTTTACAGGTTGAATAAGTCTTTTATAGCCTAAGCCAAGCTTATAAACAATGACATTTTGAAATTTGACCAAATGGTCATTTCTTTTGGCTTCAAGGAAAATGTCTCAAATCAGTGCATGTACTTGAAGGCTAGTGGGAGTCAATTCATCATTCTCTTCTTATATGTTGATGATATCCTCCTTTCTAGTACCAGGGTTGAACTTTTTACTAAGACAAAATTTGTGTCAATTAGCCACTTTGATATGATGGACCTTGGTGATGCCCATGTTATTCTAGGCATTCAGTTATTTCGTGACAGGTCACGTGACATTTTTGGATTGTCTCAGGGAGAATATATTGATCTTCAAGGTTTAACATGCATTCTTACTCCTCATGTGTAGCACATATTCAAAAAGGTGGCAAGTGTAACATCCCGACAAGATATTACGGATTTAATAATAAAATAAAATTAATTAAATAACTGGTCGCATTTAATATAATTCCTCATTTTCCAAAATGCGAAAAATTTAAAACTTTTATTAACGTACAATAAAAGCCACATATAATTCCAAAACCATAGTTTATAACACTAAAATAATAAACAAAAGGTCTCATAGGAGTTTACAAATTCTTTCCAAAACATAATAATTAAAAAGACTCTCATGCTAACCCCGCTCCGCGGCTACGTCTCACCAGCACCACCTACATCAACATCAACTGCTCACGTGTACCGCACACACGATCATTGCCAAACACAAGCAAATAGGGTGAGCTTAACAGATTTAAACATATAAATGAGCATACACATATTGTAAGACTCATGAAAATTAATTAATTAATTAATAAATGCGGGTAGAAAACGCCTTTATGGCATTAATTATTGTTTAATGTGACGTGGAAAAGTACTAGGTCAAATGGTTAAGAGTACTTTGATTGTGTGAGAGGACTTGGTTTGAGTCCTATGTATGTCAACAATTATGTGTTGTTGTTTTATTATTGATTTTTAATAATATGTATGAGTATGGAATTGGTATTGTAAGCTTATCATGATTGGAGTGTATCACAAACATGACTTGGTTGAATTGGTTATGCACTTGAATGGTGATTAAGTGGTCATGGGTTCAAACTTGGTTGGGAATGAAATTGGAACTTTATTTTTTAAAAGTGTAGTTTTTGAGGGAATATGAGAGGGCAAAAGAAAACCTAGAAGGGGAAGCCAAGAGGGGCGGGAAAACATCCTATAATGACCCGAGGGAAGGGTTTTCGCAGTGTGGTGAAATGGTGTGGACAGGATATGTGTGATGGTTTTGTGTGTTTGCCTTCTCAATTGTAATGGAAGTGTGGTGAAATCGTGTATGTGTGATCAAAGCAATGATTTGGCTGGTGGTTTTACGTTGCAAAACCCTTTTATGCATTATATGTTTTGGGAATGAGGGTTTTTGGTATGGAATGGTTGTGGAAGCCTAAATCTTGTGTTTTGGTAGCTTAATTGGATATAATGCATAATTCTAATGTTGTTTGCCATTACATTGTCTTGGTAATGATTGAGTGGAGTTTTAGTATTGGTTTGGTGAAATGAGTGTGTGAATAGACTCGAAACCCTGCAAGTCTCGCCTAAGTGGGTCCACCTCGCCTAAGCGAGAGTTGCAAAGTCTCACTTTGGGTTCTGGTTCGTGGTTCTCGCCTAGGCGACCAGGAAAAGGGTTGAGCGACATGGTCTCTCGCTCAGGCGAGAGGCACTTGCCTAAGCGAGGTCGCGAGGAAACTTGGGAGTTTTGAGCGCGATATCTCGCCCAGGCAAAAGGTTTTGAGTTCTGAGCGATGGACACTCTCGCCTAGGCGAGAGTGGCTCGCCTAAGCGAGTTCTCAAACTGCATTGGTGATTTTTTTTGTCGAATACTCATCTAGGCGAGGTCTGTGTGTTGTTTTGAGCGAAGGTGTGACTCGCCCAAGCGAGAGGATCTGGCCTAAGCGAGATAACGTGATGCGGCCACTATTTTAAGCTCGCTCAAGCGAGGTGAACTAGCCTAAGCGAGGTTGAGGGCTTAGCTTGGGCGAGAGTCCTTGGCTTAAGAGAGTTTATGCGAATTGCCATGTGTTTGTGTACTATTTGGATTGTTTGCTTGTTATTTCCTAAAGGATAGGAAGTTTATGCATGTGGTTGTGGTGTTTGGGGTTGACGGACTAAGTCCAGTAGGGGTCTAGGATGTGCTTGAATGGTTGAAATGCATGATGGGCATGGAACTGGTTGAGTTCCCGTCGGCTACTATTGGGCGAGGAGTCCTTAGTATGGTGATTACATGCGTTGGACGCACGATGGGCAAGGAACTGTGATGTTCCCGTCGGCTACTATTGGGCGAGGAGTCTATAGTATGGTGATTGCGTGCGTGCCAAGGTCCAAGTCGAGAAGGCTTGGATGATTTACTACAGATGAGGAGTCTGTAGGGCAGGACTATGAGCGGGATAGGCTCATAGGGTTGGACCACGAATGAGTTAGTTTCATGGGAGCACAGTGAAGTCCCAAGACCTAGTTCATGTATATGACTCATGAAGGACTATGAGGTCATGGTTGGGTAATTTGAAAAGTATGAAAATTTAGTTATGTTATTTTGGGATGGGTGGCATATTTATTTCATGTATCTGTTTATATATTGTGCATAGCTCACCCTTTCTGTGTGTGTGTGGCGATGATCGGATGACTCGTTATCTGGAAGCAGATGATTTGACAGGTGGGCCACGAGATGCATAGACTCGGAGCGAGGGATAACTGGGGATTTTGTTTATATGTTTTTATTTTGATTTTGAGATAAATATGTAACCCTTTGGGAGTCATGCGAATATTGTTTTAGTTTTATAAATTATGGACTCCTGGTTTTATGACTTGTATATTAAAGTTTTAAATTTCCCGTGTTTTTGGGAAATGGTTTTCTATTAAATGAGGTATTTACTTTTATTTCGGATTTTATTTATTAAATATTAGTAATATTCCTTAGGGATGTTACACATATATAACACAAATATATGTAGACGACACATTCAACCCATAGGAATTCCAACCCATCTAATTCATTCCACCTGGCCACAACCAGGTTATTCGTGTTCTACTTCTTCTAGTAATTACCCCAAGGTAATTTGCTGCCAAACCTATCGGCCACAACCGATAGAGCACGTGCGGGAAACCATTGCTACGGATCATACACCATAAAGCCAGGTGGAGTTCCCAAATACAAACATAGTTCGTAACATCCCAAGACTACCAAACTCGTCAGCTATTTCCTGAGGAGGCCAATCTATCTGGACCCATCCGTACTGGCCACAACCAGCACACTCACACCGGCAACACTCGCCAACCCGAGCTCAACTCAAGGGTTCCTTATGTTCATCCGCCATCCTGAGCTCAACTCGAGGGATGCCATTTCGAGCTCAACTCAAGGAATGCTACGTGCTTAACCCCTATCCCGAGCTCAACTCAAGGGATACGTTCCGAACTCAACTCAAGAAACCCAACAATCTTACCTTTGAAGCATCACCAAAAGTCTAGTAGATCACGTCTATAAAGTCCAATGACTAGGACATACAACAGCCAAATCGCCTAGTGGGGGACACATACCGCTAGGCGCTAGCAGCTCCTAAACCGCTTGGCAGGGGACACGTACCACCAGGCGTCAAGCGCCTAAGAACCAACCATTTTGCAACCACTGCCTGGCGGAACAATCCACACCGCCATGCGGACACGCTCTAGGGCTACTGTTTCCACAGCTATCGCCTGGCGGGACCTTCTCCTTCGCCAGGCACCATCAAGTCCAGGATCCCACTATTTCCTTGTTATCGCATGGCGGCCTAACCCCACCGCCAGGCGCCATACCAGTATCACCACTTTCACTGTACTGGTATGAATTTAGGCATTGTTGTTCGCATCCAGACCTTGTTAATCACTCGACCAAGTTCAATGGTTATAACTATAGTCTATAACAGTGCGCACACTTAAGCCTATGATCTACATCATTTCACCCCCAACATGTTTGGTTCACCTATATTACAATTTCCACTAAATAAGATTTTGTACAACATCATCAGATCGTTTACAGGCTAGGTTTCCCCCTCTGTTCTGGTTTAACAATTTGATTTCCCCACCCATAGGTACAAAGCCTCACACCTCTGATCTCACATTTTGTTTCCAAGCCCTAACACTTTTTTATCAATAAGTTCCATTGGATTACATAATTTCAAACCCAACCTTTCTACTAAATCCAGTGTACACAGTCTATATCTATAATCTTTGTACACTCCAAATTCTAAATTCCACAATACTCCAATTTATTCCACTCTCAAGTATATAGTCATGCTCATTACAAGATTATCATTACGCTAACATTTCCAACTCTCAATAACACACATCCTCACTTTTCCAAAAACGAATAAGTTCCAGCAACTCTTGCAACGCCTCCAATTCTAGTTTCTCGAGATGGCGTCTGGCGGCAAGACCTGTACCGCCAAGCGGTGCATACGATTCTGGGCAAATTCCCAGAATTCTCGCACCTGCACTACTCTTTTTCCTAATACCTTCCCAACACAGATTGATCACCCTCTTCCAATTGTTTAACAACCCCACACAAAATGATTAGTACGTTTCCACAATGGAATTACCCAATTAGCTTCCACCATTTGATTACAAGACCTGCAATTCTCACGTCATTAAACCCTACCCCTCTTTTCACTGTTCCATCAATTTTTTTAATCATCATTTATGCTAGAATTCAAGAATTTCGTTCTCACATCATCTCTTAACCACTAACCCATGATTTTTCCCCAATTCTAATCATCCTAGTCTGCATAGAATCACAAAACTGAGCTAAATCGACTCGCGTCGCCTGGCAGAAATTCATCACCGCCAGACAGTTCATCAGGAAAAACCCATAATGGGTTACATGCTTGCGTCACCTGGCGGTACAGGGCTTCACTGCCAGGCGCTACCTCCAGAAAACATAGCAAACACGTAAATGGGGTATGAGCCGCCTGGCGGCTATGTACAGCCCGCCAAGCGATTTCTGGAAAATTTCCAGAATTCAACAAAATCGTAAAACAGATAAGGTTCATGCATAATTAACATGTAATTGTCATACATCTCATGCCAAAACATCAAATTAACATGGACAACTCCCCTAACCTGGTTTTCCTTCACTTAAAGCTTTGACAATTTAAAAGTTCTCCCTACACCAAGTGCCTCCTTAGCCTCCTCTCAATTTAGCCCCCAAGAATCTCACTCAAACCTCACCAAGTCTCAATTTCGTGCTCTCTTTCTGAGTAAAATTTCTAGCCTTGCAAAACCCTCACTATTAACCAAATTTTTCTTTTTAAAGGGTGCCTAAAAGCTAGGTTAATTACCTAAAACGAAAATTGAGTCTTAATTAGATGTTAATGACATTTACTATCTCATTATGTTTGTTTTTCAGCCACCTCTCGGTGGCCCTACATTCTCTTAACTTTTCATATTCAAGCCAAAGCCAAAAATACCAAAAAAGTAAGGATAAATTTGGGTTCTCCAAGGTTTGAACCCACAACCATGCACATGCCAAGTCAATGCCAAACCATCATACCAATTCATGTTTCATGTTAACTAATATAATTTAAATATTATATTATTTCACCGCATGACTATCATATATTTAAAACAATAACAAATAAATACACACAATTGGCATACATAGGATTGAAACCCAAGTCCTCTCACATAATTAAAGTACTCTAAACCATTTGAGCTAGTACTTTTCCACATCATACAAATCAGATTTTAATATCATAAATGTTCTTCATGCCCGCATTTATTAATTAATTATTTATTTAATTAATTAAATTTCGTTGGTCTTACAGCAAGCTCTCTAAATCTCAATATCCTCAAAATTGATGGATAATGATAGAGTTGAATTGGAAAAGTTCCATAATTGCTTCCGTTGTTAGTAGTTAAATGTATGCTCAAGTTTGCATTAGTCCCGATATTGCTTTTATCGTAAATGCTTTAGGGAGATACTTGAGCGACCCAGGTTTGGGTCAATGAAAATCCGTTAAAAGGTCTTTAGATATTTGTAGGGAGCCAAGGATCACATTTTGACCTATAAAAAGTTTGATCAACTTTAACATTAGGTCTTTGGTTGTTCTGATCTTGATTTTGTTGGTTGCCCTGACGACCGAAAATCTACTTTCGACTTTGGTTTTATGATTGAAGGATAAGCTATTTCTTGGAAGAGGGTTAAACAAACTCTTATAGATACTCTTGAAGGCAGTGTGTTGCATGTTATAAAGCACTTGTGAAATTATGTGGCCTAAAATTTGTTTTTTGACTTTCAAATTGTTGAAAGTATTTATAGGCTACTCGTAATATATTGTGGAAATACTACTGCCTTGCATTTCTCTCTTTTCTACATACGTTCTTATGCTCAAAACATCTTGATATAAATTTTATGTTTGTTAGAGAGAAAGTTTTAGATCTTTAGACTCGGATTGAATATACTGCTACATAAGATATCTTAGTAGATCCACTAACTAAAGGCTTAACTATTGGAGTTTTTTTCAAAATCATGTAATTCATATAAGTGTGTAGTTAAGTCTTTTGATGTACTGGTTAGTGGGAGTCTGAAATGTACCCTTTATATTATTATGGTTTTCATGAGATGTAAATTTATAAATGATATCAAGTTTATTACATCTCTTTTGGCATATAAAATGTATGAACCATTTTGGGATTACATATTTATTATGTTTGTTTTTATTTTATTTATTATCCATTATTTTTGAAATCTAAGCATATGGTATGTATCCCTATCGAATATTATCTTTGTGATTCATGCTTATATTTCTTAATTGGTATTTGTGCTTATGTTGTAATTGATATAATTAATTTATTTATTAATGTCACTACAAAAAAACATGTAAGTAGCGACAATTATTTTTGTATTTTACATCATTTTTAACTGCCGTTATTTACTTGAGCGACGTTTTCCTAAAATGTTGTAATTCTTGTCGTCACAAAGTATAATATGGCGGTTTAAGATGAACCGCCACAACAACCGTCATTTTATACTATGTATACAATGACGATTTAAAGAGGTAAATAACGTCAATTAAAACTGATGTAATATTTTTAATAAAAAACAAATTCAATGAAAAAACGACACTTAAAACTGACATTATTACCATTATATTATGATATTTTTAATTGTCAATACTATAATTAATTCTTAAATAAATTATAACATTATCAAGTGTCATAATTTTAATATTTAATTATTTATTATTTTTCACTTGCATTTATACTTTCATAATTTAATAAAATTTATTTTTTATGATAGTTTAAAATATATAAAAAATTATAACACTATAAAAAAAGAAATTAATAGACTAAATTATTTTATTATCAACATAACATAATTACACCGAAGTACCAAAATATTCAATCATCGAAAAAATCAAAGACAACATTAAAATTTCATAAGGCAATTATAAAACTTGCACTACTAATTTTAAGTTGCTTTGATTCCACCACTTGATCTTAGTATATTGTGTGGAGATGGCACACCACTTCCAACATTCGGTGCCTACAATAAAGAAAGAATATGAGTAAGTGAAATTCAAATAAATTAAGAGATCCTTCCAAGGGAAAAGTTATTTTATCCTCAAAACAATAAAATGAAATAGTTAACTAAAATAATTAGTAAAATAAAAGAGAATATATATATATATATATATATATATATATATATATATATATTATACATATATATAAAATAAAT
>Ga0214543_1009964_pt1 | contig 14418 bp, 9 predicted proteins | sample CNSS2metaG_FD_160094 | JGI IMG/M metagenome (GOLD analysis project Ga0214543, IMG submission 160094) | Root nodule microbial communities from cowpea collected in UCLA plant growth center, Los Angeles, California, USA - CNSS2 | ecosystem: Host-associated > Plants > Roots > Nodule | place: USA...
TATATATTTATATATTTTTGTCTCAGTGAAATTTGAAATTAATCCCTCATCGAAATTTTTGATCAATTTAGTTCTTCATCTTTAAAAGTATGTAAATTTAGTCTTTTTAATCAAATATTTTAAAATATTTTATTAAGTTTATTTGAAATTTCAAATGCGTTTTATGATAATATTTGTTAACATTCAAGTGAAAATAGATCAAATGGTGTAAACAATTCAAATATTATTATGAAATGCGTTTAAAACGTTAGATAAACTTAACAAAATTTGATTAAAAGGACTAAATTCATACATTTTTAAAGATGAAATACTAAATTGGTCAAAAATCTCAACTAAAGACCAATTCCAAATTTCACTCAAACAGGACCAAATACATGTTTAACTTTTTTGTATACATGTTATTACTTATCGCCAATTATAATGTTCAAAATGTTATGAATAAATCCTAAACCTTTAAAAATATTTATTAAAGATCGACAACCTTTAAAAATTAGTTAGAATAAAAACAAAAATCGTGTGTGATACAATTTTTATTAATATATTAATGAAAACAATGAAGTTAAAGAGTTAGTTATAACAAAATTAAAGTTAAAAAATATTTGTAAATGTACTGAAGTTTGACGATCAATAAGATTGAAGTTTAATAATTTCTTTTTGAAAAAAAAAATCCATTTTACAACAACAGTAAATTATTAATTATAAGATCAATAACATCGTCTCTTCCATAAATGAACAATCTAAAAATTGAGGAACAGTATGAAAATATTTTGAAAAGTATTCTTAATTTAAGGTGTTTTATGGTTTTAAAGTGTCCATTTGGAAGGATGAGAGATACTATTGGCTACTTTTAATGAATTCTGAATTTCCTTAAATGGTATTGGAGAATAGAATTTGAATAAGTGTGATCATCAGTCTCTTTCCTGAACAATTCCCAGGTAGCTAAAAGTTAATCATCAGTTACGATCATAGTTTTGCGCTTTAATAGGCCTTTAAACTATTTGATTTCCCAAACGTTAACATGCACGAACCTGCATTTCTGCACCTTTGAACATCCATTGCTTTGAACCATCAATGTTGAGATGAGGAGCAAATTAAGTCCCTCAAAATTTGAACCTTTTTCCAGGTGATCTCTGCTAACATATGAAGTTTTTTCAGCAAGGTGATGGGTGGTGATGAGGCTCGACAATCATTGCTCTCAGAACATTCAAATGAGAAAAATGGCCTCCAGAGGAGAAGGCCTAGTGCATTGGAGAAGGAGATCAACCACAGAGGACATAATGATGAAAAAAAGCCTTTGAATTCTCTAGCAGAATTCCATTTCAGACCAGTGTTGTTTTGGTTAGCTGCATACCTAGGTGGAGGAACTATTTGCTTCCTTCTCACACAGCATCACATAAAGGGTATAAAAACAAATGGGTTTCTTGATGCCATTTACTTCTGTGTTGTAACAATGACAACAGTTGGATATGGAGATCTTGTGCCAGATAGCGACCTTTCAAAACTTCTTGCTTGCATTTACGTCTTCACTGGAATGGCTCTTGTAGGGTTAATTCTTAGCAAAGCAGCAGATTATATTGTAGAAAAGCAGGAAATCATTCTTGTTAAAACCATATTCAAGGGTGAAAATTATGGTCCAGAACAGGTTTCCAAAGAGGTTGAAACCAACAAAGCTAAATACAAACTCATCCTGACAGCATCCATCTTTTTGGTGCTTATGATTGAGGGGACTATTTTTCTGTATTTTATTGAAAATCTGGATTTTGTTGATGCCTTTTATTGTGTTTGTTCCACAGTCACTACTTTAGGTTATGGGGATAAGAGCTTTTCCACCACTTTTGGTCGTGCTTTTGCTGTCTTCTGGATATTGAGCAGCACCATTTGCTTGGCTCAGTCTTTTGCTTATATTGCTGAACTTTATACTGAAAAAAGACAAAGGTCCCTTGCAAAAAGGGTTCTTGCACGAAAATTGTCACTCCTTGATCTTGAGGCAGCTGATCTTGATGGAGATCATGTAGTCAGGTAAATACAACAAGTACTCTTTCTAATCAGAATATAAGTCATTAATTGCTGACATTTTCAACATTTTTCGTTGTTTCAGTTCTACAGAGTTCGTGTTGTATAAATTGAAGGAAATGGGAAAGATCAGCCAAGATGATATTTTAGCTGTTCTGGATATTTTTAGACAACTAGATTTTGATCAATCAGGAACACTGACAGAAGCTGATCTCAGACCTAACCATGACTGAAGAGTGAGGTGAATTATTGAAATTTAATCGTCTCAATTAAAGTTTCTCGGTTGGAATAAAAGGGATTTATAAAAACTATAAAGAAAGAAATAGTGAGTCGAAGGATGATTTTGTGTTTTTCAAATGAATATTTAGCGACCGAAGCTTATATCTAAACAAAAATTTCGACAACTATGTTTCACTTGTGAGATTGAACACATGATGTGAGATTGAAACCGGGTACCAGACTCCAGAGTTTTGTGTTCGAGGACGTGAAGAAACATTCTAAGGAAACAGTCACTGAAGTGAAGGAAAGACAAGATCCAACAACTTCCAAAGCATGATGACATGAACTAAACCTAGCAAATGTGTTAGAAAAATAGTAAATACTTTTGTTTGTAAAAATCTCTCTCTTTGTACTCTTGTACTCTTGATCTCGTTATAGTGTTTTTGTCGGAATAACCCTTTGTTAGTTCATAATTACATGCATTTCAGTATTTCACCCAAAGCATCGATGAGATGTGGAGAAAAATATTAAATAAAGTAATCATGTCCAGAAGTTCATACTTTTATTTTCTTTCACACTGCTGATTCATTGTACATGATTGATACAATTATCACTTGGACCTGAATCTCTGGATACAGAGAACAAGTTATCAATGATCATTGTTTTGGACATAAAAGATTAGGAAAAGAAAGCTTGAAATTTGCAGTTTAGAAGTTTGGAGGCTCTTCGGTGTGTTGTGGCAGGCTTGTTACATAATCCAAGAGTCCTTCACCAGCTTTTTCACCGTGTCCATGATCTTCAGTTGAGAATTTGGAAACCCCTCCAAAAGCTATTATTGCAGCCAATAAGACTGCAGTGGAAGCAAACAAAGGCCAAAAATACGCCAGAATGGTCGTAATTCGTGGTGCTGCATATAGCATGAAGGATAAGGACAGTGAAAATGCTATTGCAATGGTGATATGGTATTTATACTGCACAACCATTTTTGTAGCATCCATGGGAGAGAGAATTGAGGGATAGAAGAAGCAGAAACGAAAGAGGGAGATGGAATAAGAGTGTGGTTATATCTCTATTCCCATTGATGAGTGAGTTTGCTGTTTATATTCTGCAGAGATTCTGAGAGCTTGCTTCTCCCATCTGCCACTAATTCTTCTAAATGCCAAGATGCTTCTGAAACTGTTCTCTCAAGAATAATAAGTAATGTTACATTCTTCAGTTTCCATGACCATAATATTTATCTCAATAATGATACACTTAGATATGAAGGTCTTTTATGTCGGTCATTAAAACAAACAATGCCAAATTTTTGGAATTAGAAATGTTGGATGAAGTCTGAGGGAACAGGAAAAGAACATATTCTTATTCTTATTCTGCTTTATGGGGATGTTGTTGTGATGAGGATCAGCAAGACAAGAAAACATGAATTATTCAATGAACTTTTGAGGCTAAACTTATTCTTCCTTTGGATTTAAGGTTTCTCTAAACCATACATGGACACTATTCCCCTCGTGTGCCCAATTTCACCCTTGATATCATCATTATTTAATGAAAGAACTCTGAAAAACAATTATAATGTTTTTCCCACCCAAACTCAGGTTTTGTAGTTATCATGATGATTCAACACTTTGGGCTTCAGCCATCAACATCCTTGATAAAGTCTCACATCATTTACTGTGATAAAGATTAAAGATTATTCTATACACCTTTTTTACTTTGAATTTGAACTCGTTTGTATACTAGCACGGGTTTAGGAAACTATGGAGGTGTGGGAAGAAATAAGCCGTTCACTGCTGGTTGAAGCTGAAAACTGGAGCCCAATTGAAATTGCTTGTTCAAAGTTGACCCATGTAAAAATATTTTCATGAGAAAGATGTGCATGTATATCGGTGTAATTATATTTATCTAATGACATCTTTTCTATATATTTTTTTCAACATTTATCTAAACTTAGAACTAGTCGTATAAATAAGGATGTCAAAAAAATTTTACCTGTAAATATCTGTAGATAAAATATGTAATGGATAGAAAATAAATATTATAAATAGATATATGCAGGTTACGGGTATTTTTTATACCTGTATGTTAATGAGACGGATACGGGTATCATAATATTCGTACTGTGAATACTCGTACCCGCTATACTCTAATTTAAATTAAAATTAAAAATTAAAAAACATGATTAAAACATTAACACATTAATTTTGAATTGATTTTTTTTATCAATCGATTTTAAAAAATCTCAATTTCTCTTTAAACCGTCATTCAACACTATTTAAATAAATTATTTACACTTTTTTTAAAATTTATGAATATTATATATTATATTTTTATTTAAATTTATAATTAAAATATATTATTAAATATTAATTTTTTTTTTTTTAAATATCACAAATACCCGTGTATCTGTAAATATTAAAAAAATATATAAATATCCACATAATAAATATATATATATATATATATATATAAATATGAAATAGATATTTATTCCACAGATAAAAAAAATTATTATTCATACCCTACCCTATTCACATAATGAATATAGATATAAAATATATATTTATTCATTTAGTCAACCAATAAAAAAAACCATTAACATTATTACATACAACTCATTGGTAGAACTGTTACCCATGAACATGTATGGTTCAGAGACAATTACATTTAATCATTGAACAATATTTTTCTTACCCACTCTGAAATTTACTTTACCTAACACAAGATTATCGAATTTGATAACTTTTATTTATATTTATATTATAGTGCAGTTGTTTCCAATATAAAGCTACGCTGAAAGGGAACTGCTATGTAGCTATTATTAAAAAGGTAGTTTAAGATATCTGGGAACAGTAATGGATAAGTACTCAAAACATCTGTCTACAAGCTTTTATTATTTATTATCATCGTCAACTAATCCTATTAAATCTTACAATATATATATATATATAACACCTTTTTTAATTATTATAATATTTATTATTCAATTTTTTTATAATCATAAATAAATTATATAATTTTATAGTTAAAATTTATTATATAAATTTATCGCCATGTTTTAATAAATAGACATACATCATAAATAAAATATAATCAAATCATATCATTGTGTTTTAAATACATTAAATAATTTGGTTTGATTCTTGATTTTCAATTCAAAATTCAACACTTTAGTTTTGGTGTAAAATAAATAATATTTAAAAAAAAAAAAACCTTGAAGTTTCATTGTTATTTGAACGAGTTCTGTTTTGAGTTATTATCTTCATTCATGAATTATAGGTTGGTTGTTCGAATAGTCAGGTGTGTATTGGACCACACATTTTATTATAACATAGTTGGTAAAACATAAAACTATTGAGTACTTACAGGGTTTCTCGGTAGACGAAAAAATGCATGTATTATAAAAAAATATATATTTATTTATAAATTAAAGGAAGTGTTTGTTGTATTTGGGAATAATTAATCTAAACAGTTAGACCACACTATATTCTATAAACGCGTGCGTTTCAACCTTCCATTGACCAACACATACGCGACCTCCATGTATAAAATACTGTATCTCGTATTACATTTATAATTTCAGTTCTTGTTTTTTTCAAAGAGTTAAGCATATTTTATGTTTGGTTTAAGTATAAAATCATGTGATTAGCAGAGGCTTAGTTTGATCCCACTTTCATTACATCATTATCAAACAGCGATTAGTAATGAGGAAGTTGTATTAATAAATCATAAGATTTAATGATAGTCATAGCTTTGACGATGGCTAAATATGGCCTACATTACAAAGATTGCCATTTGGCTTCGGCCTCGTATACTTAAACAGCTGGACCGGCTGGACCGGTGAACCATCGACTATTTAATATATACTTATTATACTTTCAAGCAAAGATCACAACTTTATCCAAATTTATTTGTTCTTCAAAGTTACTTTAGTTTGTCGTTTTCAAATTTGAACATGATCACAACATGAATGAAGTAAAAACAAAAACAGCATTGTTTAGGACATTTGTTTGGAAGCAACGGTACTCCCTTATCCATTTTTCCTATATCAACCCCACCTACCAAAAATAAAGATCATTATTTCATCATCATAACAGAATTTAAGGATATGAAAGGAAAAATAACGTTTCAGAAAGTGACCGTTATAGTCGAGTATAACGGTAGAATTTAAAGAGAAGCCGGCTAGGCCGGTATTTTACTGTTATGCTTATGCATTTCAATTGTGAAGTTTGCTTCAGCAAAGGGAAAGGTCAAATCTTTATAACAAACGAATACAATCTCTTTTTCTCTAATTATTATATATGTTTTCATGAGAACCTGCATTTGTTGTTGTTGTTGATTCTGATGATGTTTTTGGACTCTGTCTACTTTGTCATTTAGTACACCTAAAAACGAAAAGAACCAAAACAAACCAAAGCATTGTGTTGTGTTGTGTGCAGATATAAGGCTCTGAGTCCTTCCATCTGTTTGGTATTCTATCAGTTTTTGCGTTTCTTAGCGCCAAAAACAGAAATGATGAGCTGTGAAGAGCAACGTGGAGAAAAGCCTCCACTTCTCCGATCTGACCCGGTGGTGTTGGAGATTAATAGCTTGCAAAACCAACTCAAAGGTTCTTATTCTGATTTCTTCTTCTATATGTTTCTGTTTCACCATCACTCCATTTGGCTTTTACTTCGCTTCTTTCATTCCGGAGTGTTCATGGCATTGTTGTTCATAGGTCTATAGAAGTTTGAATCAATTCTCGTTCCCAAGACATCGTAGTTTTCTTGTTGCATGCCAAAATGAATAAGTTGAATACAGTTTGAGAGCGTGTAATCTGGTATCTTCATCATATCAGTGGTTCATCTTTAGACATTGCAATAAGTCATTTGATCATCATTGCAGAGAAAGATAAGGAAGTAGCGACTTGTCAGGGTGAAATCAAAGCCTTGAGGTCAACTGAGGCTCTCAAGGACAAGGCCATAGAAGAGGTATTTGTTTTTTAACTCTACAATACTATAAATTATTAGATATATTAGCTGTAATTCTCCACAGTCATTACTAATATTAGCTGTAATTTTCTCTCTTCATTTCCAGTTGAGAAATAGAGTTGGTAAACTTGAGGAAAGACTTGGAGTTACAGAGGATCGTCTTAAACAAAAGGTGCACTGTGCTGTGCTGGTACTAGTGTTTTTTTGAAGTTAAATGTTCGATTCTAAAACGTATGTTTTTGTTTAAATCTATTAATATGCAGAATCTAGAAATCAAGAAACTGACAGATGAAAAGAAAGATGCATTGGCTTCACAATATGCTGCAGAAGCAACACTTAGAAGGGTCCATGCAATTCAGAAGGATGAGGATTTTATTCCAATTGAGACTGCCATTGCTCCTCTTGAAGCTGAGATCAAAATGTACAGGAATGAGGTAACTGGTGCAATTTCCAACGAGGATGTTTTTATAAGGAAATAACAAAATATAAGTGAATTTACATGTGGACAAGAATTTGGCTAACAAATAATATTCCAATTTGGCTTCATAGATTACTTCACTTCAAGAAGATAAGAAAGCTTTGGAACGACTCACAAAATCAAAAGAGGCAGCATTGCTAGAAGCAGAGAGGATTCTGCAAAGTGCCCTAGAGAAGTCCCTAGTAGTTGATGAGGTTCGAAATCAGAACTTTGACTTGAAGAGACAGATTGAAATCTCCCAGGCATGAGTTTCTAAGCTTGCTTTTTCATATTTGATTTCCATGGTGAAGTGTAAATGCTTCAGCTAATTTTACAACTTCCAAAAACAGGAGGAGAACAAAATCTTGGAGAAAAAGCATCGCCAAAAGATTTTAGAAGTTGAAAAACTTAGCCAAACGATTCAAGAACTTGAGGAAGTTATCTTAGCCAGCGGAGCTACTGCTAATGCTGTTCGTGACTATCAGCGACAGACTTCTGAATTGCAAGTAGGCATGTTGTCCTAAGGACTTATTTATTGGCATAACTTAGTGTGTTAGCCGCAATGACTTATTGATTGATCTATATTGTTAACTGGTTCTGCATAATTTTTCAGGAAGAGAAGAGGAAATTAGAGAGGGAGCTAGCAAGGGTAAAAGTTTCAGCAAACAGAATTGCAAATGTTGTGGCTAATGAGTGGAAGGACGAAAATGATAAGGTCATGCCTGTCAGGCAATGGCTAGAAGATAGAAGAATTATGCAGGTATATCTTTGATAATGCTGTTTTCACAACCACAATGCTACTCTTTCTGTAAACCATACACATTTTTCACTCATAATAAAACTTACCTTAAAATATTGAGCAATAAATTGCTATCATCAAGTGTACGTCCTTGCATATTGTGTAGGCAGAGATTCAACGGTTGAAAGACAAGCTGGCTACATCAGAGAGAACAGCTAAGGCAGAGTCACAATTGAAGGTATTATCCAACTTTTTTTACCCTCCATGTAAGCGTCTAGATCAACTTTTAACGTATTGCTCATACTATCTGGGGCTTACTACAGGATAAACTAAAGCTAAGGCTTAAAACGCTGGAGGAAGGCTTGAAGCATCTCTCAAGCTACCCAGACATTCTGAATGTGCCTTGTGCATCTCCGAAAGCAGAAAAGTCGAACATACTAGGTTTTCTAACAACCAGTAGTGGTCTGAGAAAGAGATCCACATCACAACCAAGGGCATCTACTGTTGGAAGCTCTTTGTTCCAGCAACCACATGCAAAAAACAGCACAGACATATTGGTCGGGAATTTAAAACTGGGGAGCCCTAAAAAGAGATACAGTTCTGCAGAAAATGTGTTGAAGAAAGGAATATGGGCGTCCAGAAGTAAAGTTGATAATGCTGAAAAGGAAAATGAGATGCTGGTGAACACGGACATGACATTAAACAGATGCAATGAAGAAAGAGAAGCAGCAGAAATTAATGTGGATGAAGACCCTGAAAGCAAGAAACCAAACGGATCAGGCAGGGATGATGTGGTCTCAGGTTTTCTGTATGATAAGCTGCAAAAGGAGGTCATCAATTTGAGGAAGTCTTGCGAAACTAAAGACAGTAGTTTACAATGTAAAGATGAAGAAATTAAGGTAATATAGTAACAACTATTCTCCACCCCATCTCTTCTCACATTAAAGAGAAGATGATTATGTTTTTGTGTTTACAGATGCTTACAAAGAAAGTTGATGCACTCACAAAGGCCATGCAAGTAGAGTGGAAGAAAATGAAAAGAGAAGCAGCTTCCAGAGAGAAAGAGGCTTCATCAACAAAGTCAGATGATAATAGGAAAAACAGAAGCACAAGCTCCTCTAAAAGGTTCTGTAAATTCACTTTCTGTGGTGCGGCTAATAACTTTTAACTGTCAAGTTTGTTCACTCCATTTTGATGACTAACCATAATAATGTCATAAAAATTGCTACAGGGTGATGACAGAGCGCTGACAATTCTTTATTTCGAGATAGTTGAAGGCAATTTATTCATCGATGGCATCATATGATTTTTGTAAATACAAAAACATTTGTGAGGTGTAGTATCCTGAAATAAATTTCCATTGGGAAAAAGGAAGTTAGGGAATCTGTTTCTGTACAAACACGTGTTCAACATCTTTCTCTATATTTGGATAAATGATATGCTTTGTGATTGTGAGTGTTACACACTAGCCAAGTTTATCGCATGTTTTTCATGAACTTGAAACATCAGGAACACTTGTCCAACAAGGGGATTATCTTGTCCATTTTAAGTAGTAGAAGATTTAGGGCCTATTTGATCATTTTCTTCCACTTTTTAGTTATAAAAATTGTTTTTCTAAAACAATCTCACACCAATCAATTTTTCATTCAAAAATTAAGATCCTTTCCAATTGGAAATTTTTTTTCTCATTTTCTTCTTGTGCTTTCTTCTTATTCAACCTCTCCTGTAATTTACACTCTGCCATGTCTTGCATGATCTTCCACTAGTTATCTAAGCAACTCTGTTTAGTCACATTTTGAAAACAAAACAATTTTAGAATATAGAAATCAATTGTAAATGAAAAGAAAAAGGTTTGCCCGTGTTGAATACACTGCACTGCTGGGTTCCCTAGTAATTTCGAGATTCATAGCAAAAGTATCAAGTATTAAATCAATATGACATAACTATAGTTGTCTATTCCTTCAGCATCAAAACATATACCAGTGGTAATTCTGGTTTACTACAATTACAGCAAAAACACAAAAATATGTTGGATGAATTCCGCCATTAATATTCACTTAGGAAATAAAAATGTGAGAGCATATTCTACTAGTTGGTTCGTTGAAAAAAAAAATAGCACAGCTCTGCATTCCCCACCTATGAATGCCAGAGTCTTAAACTAAAGGAATCAAAAACAGAACATGCTAGTATAAAAGAAACACAGATGAGCGTGCAGCACGTTTCTTTACATTTCAAGAATCAACAAGACAAACATCGCCAAATTCCTGAGAAAAGAAGTATATTATCCCTTTTTGAAAAAAAAAAACTGCAACAACTAGTTGCACAATTTGTCAGGGAGAGCTTAAAATTATGATTCCCCAATCATTTAATAGTTCTGCATCCAGATACTTGGTAAATTGCAACCCAGAATTTGAGAAACTATACTTCTCCGGTTAACAGCAATTGCGAGTGTTTCTTACTCAACACCATCTTCACTTTCCTCGTGTTCACATTTGTATTCAGTTTTTCTACGAGATACCAAAGGCTCAACAGATTGTGTCAAGTAAGGCACAAAGACGGTAAACATCCCCAATCTGCAGCCTCCTGCAAACCAGCATGTATCGTTTAAAATAAAGAGATTTCATCATTGTAACTAGCCCTGGAGGCATTGAACTTTCTTTCTCCTCCTTCAAGAAGAGGACCTCTGGTTTCCTTCTTTGGTCGAAACTGAAAAGCCGAACAGTTTCCCGTCTGGCATTAATTAGATGAACTTGAGAGAACTTTAAATAAAGACATATATGGTTCATTATGTTGGATAAAACAAACGTGCAATTAAGTTGGATAATTTCTTTAAAAAGATAGAAAGGGGTAATTATTGGCAGAAAAAGTCAATGACGCCATGCACACAAAGGAGGGACTTGAACTATCAAAGTCATAGCCTGAACTCTGAAACCATGACATTAACTATTCTTTTTTCACAAAAAGTAATACACATTTTAATCAAATCAAAGTCAATCCCAATCATTGCCAACATAACTATTTGAAATAAGGTCAAACCTTATTACCTTAGGCTAGAGTTGTACACATATATTTAGAAGAAATTTACAAATTTCGATATCACTCAAATGCAAATATAAACCTAGCCAGTAGCCACCATACTTGAGAATAAATATTACCGTCAGCTCTACATTTAGACTATAAGACATTCATAATAAAATAAATATATATCTGAATCTAATACAAAAAATTCCTCCAAAGACAAAGGAAAATGCATAAATCTGCATGGCATATCATTCCCTTAAACAACATAAACAATGGAGAAAAGCTGTAGTTGGAATTACCTAAACCCCATTGCCCAATAACATTAATCATGCAGTAACCAGTTCCCTAGACTCCAGCCATGACTTGGCTGCTACCTGTGTTGTCAAAAACCAGCCAGCCTTATCTGGTGCCTCGTGGAATGGAGCGTTGAGTTCGTTTAAATGTGATTCAACAACACTTGCCAAACCTTTTTCCGAATACCTGTGTTTCCCATGACCAGTGTTAATTCCAAGCACTGGTGGAAGATCCTCTCCTGATTCCAAAACCTTGGACAAATCATTTATCCAAGCATGTAACGCAGTAAGCGAAGCTCCAAGCGAGAGACTCTTTAGATGCAGAGACCATTGAGTTTGAGACTTGGTCTGTATATCCGTATATATTTCACGCGTCAACCCTAGGTCCAGAAGCTGGCATGCCAAGTCCATCAAATTCAGGTTGACACACAGATCGATCAGAGAATTGCAAAAGGGCTTCTTTACTTCATCAGCAATTGAATCAAAGAGTTCAGAAGCTTCTTTTCTAAACTCCCCATCGCTCTCCTCCAGCCCTTCGACCAAATATCTTACCACAGACCCAAGCTTTGGATTAGCCTTATCCACACAATCTTTTAGCTTGAAAAGTTCTTCTTTCGGTGTTTGGGTCATAACATTCAGAAGACAACCACAGAAACGGTCGTCTGGACTGATACCCAAATCCAAAAGTTGATCAAACGTCTTCACAACATCATCAGTACGCCCAGCCTTCCCATAGCACTGCACAAGCGACGTCAGAACAAAAATAGTAGGCTCAAAGCCAGATTCCATCATTTCGTTCAATATTCTTTCAGCATCCGAAACGTTCCCACTGCAAGAATATATGGTAATCAAGGACGAGAACGTCCAACTGTCACAAAGGCAAGTTGCAGAACTTTTCATGTCTTCAAAAATCTTAAATGCTTCATCAGCAAGGCCAAGATCGGCACACATAGCTAAAAGAGTATTGTAAAGATGAGTATTCATCTCCATTCCCTTTTCCCTCATTTCCTTGTAAACAAAGAGAGCGTCGTCGCTGTAGCGCCCTCTACCATAGGCTCGCAAGAGAGCCGCATAAGTCACCCAATTCGGTGACAATCCATTATTCATCATCTCCGTAAATATACTCTTGGCCTGCCAAGGCCTCTTAGCTCTCCCCATGGCATCTAAAAGAGTATTATAAATAACCATGTTAGGTTTAACACCAAGAACCTTCATCTCTTGGTAGACATTTAAGCATCCGTCGTAATTCCCAGCCAAACCATACATCTTGATCAAGGTTGAGAAGGTAACGGTATCAAGGCGCCAACTCTCGGTCCTTGCACGATCATACAAGCGCAAAGCCATGTCAATGTTACCAGCCCTGCCATAAGCATCGATCATAACCGAGTAGGTAACTTCATCAGGCTCACACCCAAACGATGGCATCTTTTCAAACCACTCAACGGCCTTATGGGGCACCGAACAAAGCCTGGCGCAGCTAATTATGGTCGAGAAGGTGACATTATCAGGCCTGACCCCTCTCTGAAGCATTTCATCAAACATCTTCTCGATGGCATCCATATCTCTATTCTTCCGAAACACCTTGAGAGTGACGTTGTAGAGAATGGCCTCTCTGGTGGTTTTAATCCTACGCTGAAAGTATCTGAGAACAAAGGGCACAACAAGGGAATTGGACATGTTGTTGATGACAGTTACAGCGTCTTGCTCTAAAACCCTACTCCCCAAATTCTTCAAAACCAGAGACACGTCCTCTTGAGAGGGATTGCAAGAGTCCAAGGAGTTGGCGACATTTACAAGAGAAGTGTACCTTGCATCGTAGGATTTTCTCTCAAGTTGTTTCGCCCTCGGGCTTCGGGGATTCACCCAGATACGACTACTTTTATAGGAAGACAAGGAATTTCCCTCCGAATTCCCCTCCGATGGTATCTGTTCGGAAATGGGTTCGTGCAAGGACACCTGTGGGGCATGGAGAAGGGTTTTTGAGTTCAGGGCCAGAGAATTGGAATGAGAAGGTTGAAAAGAAGAGGAAGACAAGTTTCGAAGTTTGAATTTGCGAGAAGAAGAGGAAGAACAAGAAGAGGAGGATGAGGTTGAAGAAGAAGAGATGGAGGGAAAATCGTGGAAGAGAGAAGAAGGAGAAGAGCAGATATTGTAAGCCATTTTTGCAGCCTATGCTTTCTTCTGCATCGCCTTATCTCGCACCTCACACTACCTCCTTCAACAAATATCTAAAGAAGAATGAGATATGGAACTGAGAAAATCAATGTTTTTATCTAACAATAAAATGTCAAGAATAATATTTATTCGATGTTTTTAAGATAAACTGAAAAAGATAAAACACTGAAATATATACTTCATATTTTATTTTTTTACTTTTTTAATTTGTTTAGTATTATGGATCTTTATAATTAAAATAAATATGTCTTTTTGTCTCTAAATTTTAACGTGAAACTAAAAGTTATATTTGTTTAAAATTTTAATATAATTTAGTTTTTAAACTTAAAAATAATAAATTTAATTATTTTAATTAAATTGTGTTAAATTTTATTGATGTGTCGAATTAGATTTTAGATTGACATTTGAGTTGATTATACTCTTTGACATACAAACATATATATATATATATATATATATATATATATTTCTCATTTTTTTAAGTTGAAAAATTAAAATATATCAAAATTTCGGAAGCATACGAATTTTAAATTT
>Ga0214543_1009966_pt1 | contig 14415 bp, 10 predicted proteins | sample CNSS2metaG_FD_160094 | JGI IMG/M metagenome (GOLD analysis project Ga0214543, IMG submission 160094) | Root nodule microbial communities from cowpea collected in UCLA plant growth center, Los Angeles, California, USA - CNSS2 | ecosystem: Host-associated > Plants > Roots > Nodule | place: USA...
TGTTCGTTGGGAGACGACTTTGGGTTACTTTACCCTTACTATTTTGTTGACTACTTTCTTAACAATACTGAAGTTGTTATAGATAAGTAGTATTAATTTGAACGCGTCAACGACAGCATTATCAAGAGGAAAAGGCTAGGAACCTGGAAAGTCCATTGCTTGGATTCGAAGGGAAAACTTAACAAGAGGATAGAGGATTTAGAGGCGGACTATGACGAGTTGAAAGAGAAGCATGATGGTGCTGCGGTTGAACTTGATGACTTGAAGGGTTGTATCATCCAAGAGCATATTAATGGTTTTCAGAAGGGATTACGGCAAGCAAGCTTCTTTTATCAGGATGTGGACGCAGTCGATTCAAGATTTGATGTTAACAAGGATGTTGTTGATGGGTAGCTTATTAATGAAGATAAGAGCAGACCGGACGGGGAAGTAGAGAAAGAAGTGGTGGAGGAGGAGAAGGAGACGGAGGATGCCGTGGAGGGGGGCAACGATACAGTAAAATAGGAATTTTACTCTTTAATGATTTGAAACAATTATTGAGCCTATATCTGCAATAATCGGTACATTATGTTCGTGATACTTGGTACATTGCTTTGTGTTTATGTTTAATGTGATTAATGTTTTGTGTTTGTTGTCTTGTATGCCGGATGTTAATGATTTGTGATGTATGTTATGTTTGGCGAACTCGATTGTTTGTTAAGGGTGTTCGACCCAGGCCGCTTACTTGTGGTAAGGGTGGCGAACTTAAACGAATTAGCCAACGAATTAAGGGTGTTTGACCCAGGCCGCTTACTTGTGGTAAGGGTGGGGAAACTTAAACGAGTTAGCCAACGAATTAAGGGTGCTCGACCCAAGCCGCTTAGTTGTGGTAAGGGTGGGGAACTTAAACGAGTTAACCAACGAATTAAGGGTGTTCGACCCAGGCCGCTTACTTGTGGTAAGGGTGGGGAACTTGAACGAATTAACCAACGAATTAAGGGTGTTCGACCCAGGCCGCTTACTTGTGGTAAGGGTGGGGAACTTGAACGAGTTAACCAACGAATTAAGGGTGTTCGACCCAGGCCGCTTACTTGTGGTAAGGGTGGGGAACTTAAACGAGTTAACCAACGAATTAAGGGTGTTCGACCAAAGCCGCTTACTTGTGCTAAGGGTGGGGAACTTAAAACGAATTAACCAACGAATTAAGGGTGTTCGACCAAAGCCGCTTACTTGTGCTAAGGGTGGGGAACTTAAAACGAATTAACCAACGAATTAAGGGTGTTCGACCCAGGCCGTTTACTTGTGGTAAGGGTGGGGAACTTGAACGAATTAACCAACGAAAAGTGAAGTAAAGAATGGTCGCAAAGTTGGGAACCCTTTGTATTATTCATTGAATCTGGAGTGCCTCGTTAAAACCTCCCTGGCCAAAACCCTACTTAGGGAAAAAAAGACCAAGTTAGGAAAAAGAGTACACCCAGGGTTACAAGTGTTTCGATGTGATACAATATATGTTTAACTAAAGTAAAATTTGAGATGGGACACATTCCAAGTATTGGGTATTTCTTCACCAGATAAATGCTCCAGGCGATATGCTCCTCCTCCCGCGTCTTCACGTATACGGTATGGGTCGTCCTAGTTGGCGGAGAACTTGCCATCCTTCTTTCATGCACTGCTGGCCATTCTCAATACTAAGTCTCCTCTTATGAACGATCTTGGACATAGGTTTGCATTATACTTTCTAGCAGCTCTTTGTTTGGCGGCTAAGTTGCGTATTTGGGCTTTTTCTCTAAGTTCGGGTAGGAGGTCGAGGTGAGTGGCCATGTTTTGATGGTTATGGGTTGGGTCATATAGTTCTCGGCATAGGGATGGTTCGCCAATTTCGACAGGTATCATGGCATCTGCACCGTAAACTAGGCTGAGTGGGGACTCTTTTGTTGATGACTGAGGGGTGCACCTGTAAACCCATAGCACTTCTACCAGTTCTTCGGGCCATCGGCCTTTGGCGCTGTCTAACCTTTTGCGTAGTTCCACTAGGATAACTTTGTTGGCCGCCTCTGCCTGTCCATTGGTTTGTGGGTGTTCCACATAATTGGTTATGTGTTTGATGCCCAGACCAGTGTAGAACTTGGCTAGTTCCTTATCTATAAATTGTCGACCATTATCGGTGATGATAGTATGCGGAACACCATATCGGCATATAATATCTTTCTAGACAAACTGCTGTACCATCTGGGTTGTGGTAGTGGTCAGTGGTTTGGCTTCTATTCACTTGGTGAAATAATCAACGGCTACTATTAGGAATTTCACCTGGCCCTTGCCGGGGGAGAAAGGGCCGAGGATATCCATTCCCCATTTAGCGAAGGGCCATGGGGATAGTATGGAATGAAGTTGTTATTGTTTTTGGTGGATGAGGTTGCCATGTTTTTGGCATGGTTTTCATTTTCTGACGTAGTCCTGGCAATCTGCTACTATAGTCGGCCAGAAGTAACCGGCTCGAAGGATTCTAGTGGCCATAGTACATGCGCCGGAATGGTAGCCGGAAATGCCTTCATGTAACTCCTTAATGATATATTGTGCTTGTTCTGCAGTGACACATTTGAGAAGCGATTGGCCGTATCCGCGTTTGTAGAGGTCATCGCCTATCATGGTATATCTGGCTGCCTTAGTCAGCCAAGTTTTGTCAGTATCTTGTGGGGGGTTGCCGGTTTGAAGATATTGGATATAGGGGGTGGTCCGGTTGTGGGTTTGGGGAGGGGTGATATTGTCGGCTGGGGCGTGGGTTAGGTTATGGCAAGTATTTGTGATGGAAGGTGTGGATAATGTTTGTTGCAATAGGGATCGGTGACGACTTTTTAATTTGGTGCTGGCTAATTTGGATAGGATGTCGGCTTTGATGTTGTCGGTCCTGGGAATGTGTTCGATGCGGACTTGTTCAATAGCGGATTGAATGACTGTGCGGACCAGATGGTAATATTGTAAAATGATGGGGTCTTTAATCTGGAATTCGTCATTTAGGTGGCCTACAGTAAGCTTGGAGTCGGTTTTGCACGTTAAAGTTTTGACGCCAACTTCGCGGGCAAGGGAAAGGCTGGCGAGGATGGCTTCGTACTCGGCTTGATTGTTGGATGTTTTGAAGGCGAAGTGGAGGGATTTCTCAATGAGGATATCGTTGGGCCCTTCTAACACGATACCAACACCGATACCTTTCGGATTTGAAGAACCATCTACATGAAGCGTCCACTGGTCCTCCTTGGGTGTCTGTTGGAGGTCATTAACAAAGTCTAGAAGGCATTGGTCTTTCATGGGGCCATGAGGTTCATAAGGAATGTTAAACTCTGACAACTCAATGGCCCAGGATGACATCCGTCCTGCCAGGTCTGGTTTTTGCAATATCTTCTGGATTGGGTAGTCGGTTTTGACGGTGATGCTGTGGTTTTGGAAGTGTGGGCGCAAGCGGCGAGCTGCGTGGACCAAGCACAGGACCAACTTTTCCACCATTTGATATCTGGTTTCAGGATCTTGCAGCGTTCTGCTAACGAAGTAGACATGATGCTACATGCCGCCTACATCTTGGACAAGCGCGGTGCTGACGGTGTGGTCGGTGGCTATCATGTAAACTAGCAGGGCTTGACGAGTGTCCGGCTTGTGGAGGATAGGTGGTGAGGTAGGGGTGGTTTTCAGTTTTTGAAAAATTTGTTCACAATCGCCAGTCCATGTGAACCGGGCGGATTTTTTGAGGAGTTGTACTATGGGTTGGGTTTGTTCAGCTAGTTTAGGAAGGAAGCGAGAAATGGCTATAAGGCAACCTATGAGGCGTTGGACATCTTTGATGGTGGTGGGACTACGCATTTCGATAATCGCCTTGCACTTTTCAGGATTGGCCTCTATGTCGCGCTGGGTTAACATGAATCCAAGAAATTTACCGCGGTCGACACCGAATACACACTTGTCGGGGTTGAGGCGAAGGTTGTATTGGCGTAATGCGGAGAAGACTGCGGAGAAGTCCTGGGCGTGTTGGTGATGGCTTGGGGATTTGACAACCATGTCGTCGACGTATACTTCGACACATTGTCCCATTAGATGGTTGGAAACTTTGTCCATCAACTGTTGGTAGGTTGCTCCAGCGTTTTTTAGACCAAAAGGCATAACTCTGTAAAAATAATTGGCGTCGTCCATGATGAAGGCGGTCTTGTTCATGTTGGATGCGACCATAGGGATTTGATTGTAACCAGAATATGCATCCAAGAAACTGAGTACTTTATTCCCCGCCGCGCCATCAACAAGTCGGTCAATATTAGGTAAGGGGTAGGCATCTCGAGGACAGACCTTGTTTAAATCTGTGTAGTCTACACACATCCGCCATTTGCCATTGGCTTTCTTCACCAAGACTACGTTTGAAAGCCAAGTGGTGTATTGAGCTTCTTCAATGAATCCTACGCTCAGTAACTTATTGGCCTTCGCCTTAGCTGCTCGGCGTCGTTCTTCGCCGAGTTTGCATTTTTTCTGAGAGATGTAGCGGGCTTCTTTGTAGATGGATAGCTTGTGGGATGCTACTAGATGGTTGCGGTGGTATGCCCTGGTTGGGTGGAGGGGAAATGAATGGGATGGGTGGAGGGAATGGGTGTTTGTTGGGTGGTGGTGAAGGTGTGAGGGGTGGGGTTGTATTCGCTTTCTTCTTCTGTGGGCTGAAAGGTCGGGGACCTTGCAGCCTTAGATGCCTCCTTGGCTTTTCCCTTCTGAGTGGGGTCGGCCTCGATCTTTCGCCTGAGGCGAGAATTTTCTTGTCACAGTGCCTCCATCTCATCAGCGCTACGTTTCTTCAGGTCTGCCAGCTCCTATTGCATTTTGGCCTGGCCGTCTAGGATGACGGCCAGATCTGGGGTGATGTTAGCGGGTCCTGAGGGACCAACATCAGCTTGCTTGTTAACTCCAGCTCTACTACGGGTGGAAACCATCTTTGGAGAAAAACGGGTAGTAAGGTGTTGTCTCGTGCCCCACGGTGGGCGCCAATTGTTCTTGCAGAGAACAAATAAGATACATTAGGCACAAGTGTCACCTTACCCATATATTCCACTATCTCCTCAGTTGGCCTCTTCCCGGTTGGCATGTGTCTGCTTGGACCCGGGGGTTACCTGCAGAAGGGACTCCGAAGCTTAAGTCAGCCAAAGCTCTCAAAAAGTCAAATCAGGTGATTAATGGAGTAATGAATGCGTACCTTTAATTATTGGGGTCCATGTGTATTTATAGAGTATTAATTATGTCTGGCCATGTCATGGGCTAGGCCCTTGTTTGGGCTGTAGGTGGGCCTGGGCCCTAGCCCAGACCCTTAGTTCGATTATTGTGGACCCATTGGATATGAGGGGGCTTGGATTTCGTTAAGTGTCTTAAGGTTGTCGGCGTGAACCGACTACTCTCTTTAGCGGTCTGTATACGCTGTCTTAGGTGGGTTATTCCTCTCAGCGTCTTATGTTACCGGTTCAGGCCGGCTAGGCTTAGGTCAGCTCAGGCCAGTTACTTGAATGATTTTGCGTGTAGACGTGGTGATCGTTTATTATTATTTTACTAAGTTGGCCCGGTGTGGTACAAAAACTGTATAGAATATACGTAGGTGAAAACTCTCAAATACCAAAATACTATTATTGACAATTTAAGTACAATATATTTATAAGAACGTTATTCTTCTAACAAGTTGAAGGAGCCGGAAGGACATTTCCCACAAAATCTTCGGTCCATCACTTAAGGAAAATACATAACTCAATCTACAAGTCAATGTCAACGATCGAAATCTGTACAGTCAGAAACAAGCATCACTCTTGAAGATGCTACTATGATACTAATGTTACACCAAGTTCACTGCAACTCGTGAACTTGCATTTGAAGAAAATTTAGCTTTCTTTCACTCTTCACCAACTTAAATATGACACATGGTGTTTAAGTAAATCATCTTGGGCCAGAAAGTTCCATTGCTTGTGCAAGTAATGAAGAATCATCAGTGAGATCAGAGTACCGCTCTGAAGAGGAGAGTTCATTTCCTCTGCTTCTTGTGGATTCAGCTCTCTGTGAGGCTTCCCATTTCTCTGCAAGCCCATCTCCTTCAAGCATCCTAACCACTTCGGACATCTTGGGTCTGTGACTTGGAAGGTACTGAGTACATAAAAGAGCCACTTGCACAATTTCATCAAGCTCAATCCTATCATAGTTATTTTTCAGGTCCTTGTCAACCAACAAGTCAATTTTCTTCTCTTGATGGATTTTCTTCACCTGCAAGTATAGTGATGGCGAATACATTTAGGTCACATGACATTATAGCTCATTTATACTGAAATAATTACGAAAAAAATTATTTTGACTGGTTTATCTGTGAATATTTTTCATTAGGTAAGTAAATAAACAGACAACAGAAAGGCATGTAAACTTGACAAACTATATTGTTCGAAATTTTTTTGGTTAGTTTTAGTCCTCCTAAATATAACTAGTTTAAATGGTTACGATATAATGTGCCATGCATCTCCACATGTATATTTGAAAACCTTTATGGTTAGTTTTAGTCACCCTAAATATAACTATTTTAAAAGGTTGTTAAGATAGTAATTTAGAAATTTGTAAAAAATAAAGTGAATATTCACCCAGTCTAGCATGGCTCCTTTCTGGTTTACTGCTTTCCCAAACTCAAGCGCTCTTTGGCCAGATATTAGTTCAAGAAGAAGAATTCCAAACCCAAACACATCTGTCTTCTCAGAAGATTGACCTGTTGAGAGATACTCAGGGGCTATGTGCCCCACAGTGCCTCTCACTGCTGTTGTCACATGTGAATCCCTGTGATCTAACAGCTTTGCCAGCCCAAAATCTCCCACTACAGCTTCACAATAATCATCAAGCAAGATATTTGCTGCCTTTACATCCCTGTGAATAATTTTTGGATCACACTGTTCATGCAAATATAACAAGCCTCTTCCAGCTCCTAATGCTATTCTCTTCCTCGTAGGCCAGTCCAATGCTGGCTTGGCTGTTTCATATAAAGGTAATGAATACTTCTACATAAAATAAATTATATACTGTGACAGTAATCTGCCATACCTTTCAGACGAGAAGCGACACTTCCATTTGACATGTACGGATAAACCAAGAGCCTCTCTGTAGTTGTCATGCAGAAACCATATAGCCGAAGAAGATTCCGATGGACGGCTAAGCTGATCATCTCAACTTCAGTCTGGAATTGGATCTCACCTCCAATAGCGTTACCATCTTTCAGCCTTTTTACTGCTATAACTGTTCCATCCTGAAGATACCCTTTGTACACATTTCCGAAACCACCTTTGCCGATCATGTTCTTGCTGCTGAAGTTGTTTGTAGCAAGCTGAAGTTCTCTCAAGTGGAACTTCTTGAGGTTTCCAAGGAAAACCTCTTCACGGTGTTGTTCTGAAAGAGGAACAAGAGTTGAGTTAATCAAGAGTAAACCCATAATATACATACCAAGTTGGCCTGTGAATACTTCAGTTCAAGATCCACTAACCATTAACATCAAAGAATATTTGCTTGTTATGTCTTTGTCTCCACCATATGAGGAAGCCAAGTCCCAGAATTAGTAAGCATATGCAGCTTAAGCTTGAAGTAAACGCCAAGGCTGCTTTGTGACTCTTTGGTCTTTTGGTGGATTGTGAATCTTGAAAAGCATTTGAGAAAGTTGCGTTAGGGTATGAGAAAAAAGTAAATACGGGGGTGGAGTATGATGGAAGCAATGATTATAAACACGATAAGACAACTTAGAACTTGATAGTTTTTAACAGTTTTGTGAAATAATTATGCACCCTAAAAAGTACTTTTCGACTAAGTCCACATTAAGACCGATGAGAAGAAAAACTTTAGATTCAACATCATGAGGGTGAAAAAGCATACACAAATCTAAGACATCTGAGAACTATAATTACCTTGAGAATTATTTGGAGCCAAAGGAATTGACGTTGTCCTGAAGCAGTTCTGCTCGACTCCAGTGGCACATATCTGCGGATTGCCTACGATGCTGTTTCGAAAAAAGAAAAAACATACAATTAACTAATATCACTTAAACAGAATTTATATCAGTTTAACTCACGTGAGGAAAACAGAAAAATTTGAATGAGTAAAATTTAAAAGGAATTAAGACGAAACACCTTACTTGAATGTTTTTGCATTTATTCTTGGTACAGGTCCACTCAAGTTATTATAAGAGATATCCCTAAAACAAATTCGGCAGAAGACAAAAAACTCATCATAAATCAACTTAACTAACGAGGAGAAAAAGATCATGATAGAAGTCTAGAAGAGACTTACAGAAAGGCAAGTTGAGTCATGTTAGCCAAAGAGGAAGGAATTGGTCCAGTCAAACTGTTATTGTTAAGCCGCCTGATAAAAATTCAAATTCCTATCATCAAATTCTTGATAGGGAATTAACACACGTTTTGTCTGTAAAGCCTATAAAAGAATGCATAGCATTATGTTCTTGAACTAACAAGTAATGGAGACCCTTCATATGGGAAAGGGAATCTGGAAGTTGACCAGTGAAGAAATTGTCCGAAAGATCAAGAGTTTGAAGCTTTTGGAGCCTACCAATCTCTGAGGGGATTGGTCCTGTAATATTATTGTCCTGAAGAAGCCTGCAAAATGCATAGTAAGATAATATTCTTGACACAAACTTTCCCCCAATTTTTTCTTTTACTACTGTAAGTAGCATGTTACTCACACAGTGAGGAGGTTTGTTAAACTGCCTATGCTTGGTGAGAGGCGGCCAGATATATTTTGGCTTGGAATCCCACTGAAAAAGAAAAGGATGAAATATGTAGAATCTTAAGAAGAAGAAAAACAGTGAAACTGACTATATCTTGTTATGGTTTGGTTTTTTCAAGTTTGACATACAGGGCAGTGACAAAATGATCAGAGGAACATGTGACCATAGCCCAGTTGCAAGGATCTACAGCATCCGCATCCCAGTTACTCAAGACAGAATGAGGATCCATCAGAGAGTTCTTAATGCTCATCAGAGCTTGAACTGCATGTAAGACAAGAATTTATTAGGACATGAGATTGACCGTACACTTATGTGCTCTATGAAGTAAGGGAAATCACCTTCATAGTTGACACCTTTGGGAGAAAGCAAACCAGCCACTGAAGTCGACAGGAAGAACAAAGCTAAACAAAAGAGAGCTACATCCCCTATTCTTTCCATTGGGTTGAAGGATCAACACAAACTTATATTAGTTATTAGCACAACAAAACTGGATCAAGTTCTATCTTAAGGAGGGGGCAAGTAAAGGAGCAGGTTTTGAATGATTCAGCTAACACCACCAATTCCAACTTGGTTTGTTTTTGTTACATGTCATGTTTTACATCAGAAGAGGAACCTCAACCAAGTCCAACAGTACCATTCCCACCTGCTTTCAAGCTAGAATTGCACTCACTCCCACCCTTGTGTCAGACTTGAATCAGAGCCAATGGTAAAAGGACTTAAAAGAGAGCCAGCATGCCTGCTGATGGTTCAACAAAGAAAGGAAAGAATATATAATAAAAAGATATGAAGCACCCCTCCGTTAGCCTCTTTCTAGATAAATGTAAAAGATGATTGAAAAAGAAAATTCCATCAATCATGCATTGGTCTAAAGAGCAGGAGTGTAAAGTATTATTCTATTCCTTCAAATATAATACTAAAAGAAAAAAAAAAGTGAGAGCAAGTGAAGTATTATCTGTTAAGCACTCGGAAAGTTTGGCTCAAATGGACCTTAATCAGAAAAATTAACAAAGTGGGTCAATGAGTTTAGCTGCCATCAACTATGAGCGAGGAAAAGAGAACAGAAAGTGGATCACCTTGAACTTATAAGCTCTCCTAGGTGTCCTGTAGAAAAATTAGAATCCAAAAACATTCCCTGTCCCTGTGGTATGCCATTCATTATCTTTTAAGTACCGAACTCCACTTTCTTTCGTTTTATTCAATTATTATGAGAAAAAGTTAGAATCCCAAGGGATTGTGGTTGAGATTGGTGATGCAATGGCTCCTCCTTGTGAGATCTTTGTTGTGTCAATTATGTCTCCCATTTCTCTCACTGTTACTTTCTATTTTCTTTGGCCATGCTAATCTTAGTTGGCTACTCTTTATTGATTCTCAAGCACTCATTTTGTCTTCAAATAATCACATTCATCAGACAGTTCCTCTAATAAACAAGCCAAAAGAAACCTACTTTTAAAAGCAAAAGCTGTTCTCACACTGTTCTAAATTCTCCCTCTTGGAAAATCCCAAAATGCCCTCCTTAACAAACAAGCCAAGGTGAGGGCTTTTTAGTTTTTCCCATCACTGCTCTGTCGTGAAGTACAAGGGGTATGTAATGTCTATTTCACTCCCGTTTCTATAGGAACTTTTGATTTTAATTTTTCATAAAATTTGCTTTGTATAACAGAGCTGACATGCAGAAACCACCAAGCAAAAGAACTGACACCGAGATTATTCCAAACCTCAAATTAGAATCACAAAATCTTAATCGTCGAAATTGGAGTGTAATTCACAAAATGCAAGTTTTCTGTCAGCCCCATATGACAGAGCTCCGCTTAATCTGAACTGATTCTTTTTATGTTACTTTTAAAGCTTGGCTGAATTTCACGTTTAGGATTAACTTTTACAAGCGCGCGCGCACACATACATATATATATATATATATATATATATATATATATATATATATATATATATTCATGCGTAGAATATTAAGTTATTATAAGACTCAAACATTATCTTACCACAATCTTTGAATTTCTTGGACGGGTACTCCACGGTCTTGTTTGTTAAGTTCTCGTTACCCGGTATTTCGTTGGACATAGGGGAATGTACCTATAGAAAGGACTTTGACGATCAAGTTAGCAAAAGCTCTCAAAGTCAAAATGCATATTATAGTGCTTAATGAATTGTGTATACCTTTAATTACCTGGATCCACTTTTATTTATAAAGAATTAATTACTTGTGATATTTTTACTAGTTAATTATGGGCCAAGGCTTTTGGGTTTTGACTAGGTTTAATTGTTTTTGAACAAACATTGTTGGGCCTTATTAGACTTAATTAGGCCTTGCAAGCCCAATTTTCTTTGAATATGTTTCATTAGATTTTGCTCTATTTTTGCCTAAGTTAGAATAGGTTCGCTAACATACCGACATACTGGATTGACTAGTTTTGCAGCCATATAGGTGACCTTAGGTACATAAGATATAGTTAGCGAGTTGATCCTTTTGTCAATCTTGAAAGTATGTATTTGATCGTCTTGTTTTTAGTGCCTATCATTTGTTATGTCGCTATGTATCTGATTGTGTTATTTACAGTTCTGTGGGTTAGTGGCCTGTCTAACCCCTATGGTACATTAGCCCAGTCTTTAGCATGATCTTTATGCTAAAGGTTGTCATAATTACCTGTCTGGTTCGTATGGGGTACCAGCCTTCCTAGTCTTTCGCATGTGTCTGAGGCTGTTGTAAAGAAAAATTCCATTTCTTTCCTCTACTCCCTTAAAGTATGGTAGCCCCCCAGCCTCAAGGAGTAGAGGTGACGTAGAGGTTAAGATGAAAAGGTGTTAGAAAAGCAAGGGTCTTGTCTGGGAAGGTGTAGTCGTACCTCATTTATTGTGACAATTATGCTACTACAGAGTGTAATGATGGCAATTTTTGAGCGGGAAAAGTTGAAAGGTCGTGTTCCTAATGTTATAAATAGGGATGTTGGGGTCATTTGTGCTTACTTGCTTTCATTTGATAGATTTCATTTGTGCAAAGAGCAATGTTGTGTGTGAGCTTCACGAAGGTTTTCGTTTCCGTGTTGTTTTTAGTGTCGACAACTTCGTTCATTTCCGTAAGGTATGTAACGTAGTGATTCTAACGAGGGTTCTGCACATGGTTTGGGTAGTAAAGGTAGCTATCAATTGCGCCCACCCAATTGCATCCAGATTGTTATGTTGGTCATTGTATTTACATTTGTTCCCATAGTGTTTCCTGTATTTTTATGATACCCACCCTAAAGATCCCCTCACTTGGTTATCTTTAGTTAGTCGTCTTGGGATAAGTGTACCGTACCTAGCCAAACTCGACCAAGTAAACAGTGTACATATCGAGACCGCCAAGTACCCAGGCTAAGCCAAGTTAGCCTAACTTGTACCGGTTTTAACCTAACCTAAATGTCTAAGAGGACAACCTGCACCTCATATCACCAACAAAAGCCATCTAGGCAAGTAGTCGGTCTGGACCGACTACACGAGCATATCTGGTAAGGTTAAGGCCCAGGCCGACTACTCCAATAACTTAGCGAAAATCGAAGCCCCCTCGTTCAATAGGTCTCAAGGGCCTGGGTTAGGGCCCAGGCCCACTCATGGCCCAAACTAGAGCCCAAGTCAAGGCCCAACCTATGAAATGGTCAAACGTCATTAATGCTCTATAAATACACGTGGATCCCATCATTTAAAGGTACGCATTCATTAATCACTGATTTGACTCTCTGAGAGCTTTGACTTACTTGAACTTCGGAGACTCTTCTGCAGGTAACCCCTCCTGGGTTCAATCTGACATGTATCGACTGGGAAGAGGCCAACTGAAGAGATAGCGGACTACATGGTAAGGTGATACTCGTGCCTAACTTATCTTATTTGTTCTCTGCAGGAACAATAAGTATTTTGGACGCCTTCTCCCAGTCCTTTAAGCAGTTCAAGGACGGCTTCTTAAAGGTCTTTGTGAAGCCGGCAATGTAACATCCCTAATGAATATTACTAATATTTAATAAATAAATTCCAAAATAAAATAAATACCGCATTTAATATAAAACCATTTTCCAAAAATGCGGGAAATTTAAAACTTTAATATACATGTCATAAAACCAGGAGTCCATAATTATAAAATTGAATTAATATTCAAATGGCTCCCAAAAGGGTTACAAAGCTATCTCAAAACCAAAATAATAATTATATACAAAATCCCCTGCTATCCCTCGCTCCGAGTCTAAGCATCTTCTGGCCCACCTGTCACATCATCTGCTCCCGGATAACGAGTTATCCGATCATCGCCACACACAGAGAAAGGGTGAGTTATGCACAATATATAAAACAGAAACATGAATTAAATATGTCACCCATCCCAAAATAACATAACTAATATTTCATGCTTTTCAAATAACCCAACCATGACTCATAGCCCTTCATGAGTCATATACATGAACTAGGTCTTGGGACTTCACTATACTCCCACGAAACTAACTCATTCGTGGTCCAACCTGTTGGTATCGCGTAGCGGAATGTTTAAGTGTTGATGGAGTGAAAAGAGTGTTCTGGTGACAAAAATGGCTAATATTTATAGAGAGAAGACTCCAACGGCCATATACACGCGATTTGATGCAAATCTAGCCGTTGCAACGGCTAGTTTTTAAAATTATTTGGTCCAACGACGTGTAATAATCGATTATCCTAAGATGATAATCGATTATTGGTTCATGTTCTGGGCAAAATATGAATCCTGACGAGCTTATAATCGATTATCCTAAGTGATAATCGATTATTCCAGTGAGTTTTTGATTTTTGGCTCAGAATTAAGGATAATCGATTATGGCCCCAAATAATCGATTATTACAAAATGTTTTTGAATTTTAAGGTTAAGAATTTAAGGATAATCGATTATTACCCAAAATAATCGATTATTCCAATATGTTTTGGGATTTTTGAAAAGAGTTTGATAATCGATTATTGACACTTATAATCGATTATTAACGCTATTTTTCAGATTTCTTTTAAGGAATTTGAGTTTTTGGCAATTTAAGAGATTTCTAATATGCCTAAGTCTCTTCTTAGTTCATAAAATCTATCTTTAGCTAAAGGTTTGGTAAAGATATCAGCTAATTGGTGTTTTGTATCTACGTATTCTATCTCACAATTTCCTTTATTAATGTGATCTCTTAGGAAATAATGTCTTATTTCAATATGCTTTGTCCTAGAGTGCATTATGGGATTTTTGGTTAAATTAATAGCACTGGTATTATCACATTTCAGAGGTATGTGATTTAGAAAGATATTATAGTCTTCTAGTTGTTGTTTCATCCAAAGAATTTGAGCACAACAGTTTTCAGCTGCTATGTATTCAGCCTCTGTAGTTGACAAAGCCACACAAGCTTGTTTCTTAGAGTGCCAAGAGACTAATGAACTACCTAAGAGGTGACAAGTACCACTGGTACTTTTTCTATCTATTTTACAACCACCATAATCAGCATCTGAATAGCCTATCAAATTAGGAGATGCTCCTGAAGGATACCATAGTCCAAAACATGCAGTACCTTTTAAGTATTTTAAAATTCTTTTTACTGCAGTAAGATGTGATTCTTTTGGATTGGCTTGAAAACGAGCACACACACATACAGATTGCATAATGTCAGGCCTACTAGCAGTAAGATACAACAAAG
>Ga0214543_1009967_pt1 | contig 14413 bp, 6 predicted proteins | sample CNSS2metaG_FD_160094 | JGI IMG/M metagenome (GOLD analysis project Ga0214543, IMG submission 160094) | Root nodule microbial communities from cowpea collected in UCLA plant growth center, Los Angeles, California, USA - CNSS2 | ecosystem: Host-associated > Plants > Roots > Nodule | place: USA...
CTAAAGATCAAATTATTCGGTTAGAGGAACCAATTTTTAAAACATTATACTAATGATCCAATAATTTAATGATGAAAGAATTATACTATTTGGCCCCTCCAAAACTTGTGGTTAAGATCCGCCACTGACTATTAGATTAGGAATATTTTGGGGCTTGTATAATGGGGCAAGAATGTAGGATTTTATTTGGGACATAATTTGGATTTGAGCCTAGTAGTCTAGTTTGGGCCCAAAAGGAGATAAACATAGTTTTGGACCTAGAGGTGTACGCCTAAAATTTGGGTTTCCTAAACTAGGAGGAGTGGAAACTTGCCTAGCAAGTCTCTCCTTTGTATGCATAAAGCATGAAGCATGTGATTGCTTAGGTGGCAAGTCAAACTTTAAATATGTTGCTTTTTGGCTCCAATTTTCAAATTTCTATACCACTTTTTGGCTCTCCTTTTTTTAGACCAAATTAGGATTAGCTTGGCCTATATATAGAGGCCTTCACTCATGTATTTTTGGAGCTGGAGTTTAGTAATGAAATTTTGCCAAATTGTTGAACCATTCACTTGCCTGAGCTCTCCATAGACTAGTTCTCTCTTCTAGACTACTCTAGGCCTCTTTCCTTAAAAGTTGGCCTCACCTCTCCCTAGGAAACTCTCTTCAACCGAACCAAACACCATCAAAACATAGTCTAACCAAACTCTTGCAACCTTCATCTTTTCATGGAGTCACTCATCCTCACGATTTTGATGGAAGTAAAAAAGAAGGCCATCATTGGGTATTTAGAGCCTTGGTTGCTCACGATCTACAAGAGATAAGTTCTTCTTCTCCATTTTTTTTCTTTAATTTCGAGTTGTTTACATCTTCTCCTTCATGTCTTGAGTTGTTTGTATCGATTGGTTTATGTTTCTAAATCTTTTGTTCGGTTCAAATCTTTTACTTTTTCTTGTACCTTCATTTATGTGCTTTTAGGTGATCTTTTGTGTTCTACTATTTGTGCTTTTAATTTTCTTGAGTATTTTGTTGGTTTGTTCAGTGCATTTCTTGTATTATTGTGTCATTTTGATCTTATGATCATTACATGTTGTCTAGAAATCATGTTTAGTAGATATATTTCATTACTTCCTTGTTTAACTGTTTAAATTTCTTTGAATCTATGATGTCTTATTTGCTTTGGTGATTTGCGCTTATGGTGCTGCATTTGGAGTAATTCAATTGAATTTCTCTTCTCTTCTCGAGCCTTGAAAATGCACCTTCACATCTAGATAACCTTGTTTATCTTAATGCTCAATGCAAATTTTCCTTGTGCTTACTTAATCACCTAATCGACATTTCTTAATCATTTTGTGCTTTTTTGTGCTTTTAATTTTTGGGCTAAATATGCTTTTGATCCCTTATCTATTAGTGAAATTTGGGATTAGTCCCTCTTGAAAACTTTGGATCAATTTGGTTCTTCATCTTTAGAAATGCGTGCATTTAGTTCTTCATGATAGTATTTGACTTAATATTGAAACGAAAATGTGTCAAACGATGTAAAGAACTCAAATATAATCATAAAATGTGTTTGAAACATCAAATAAACTTAATAAAATTTGGCTAAAAGGACTAAATCCACGCATTCATAAAGATGAAGGACTAAATTGGTCCAAAGTTTTCAAGAGAGACTAATTCCAAATTTCAGTAATAGTTAAGGGACCAAAAACATATTTAACCCTTAATTTTCTAACTTTGAGTTCTGATAGTTCTTAACAAATTCCTAAAGTTAGGATTTTATTATGTTTCATTAAGTTTCTAGTTTTATACTTTGCTTCCATTAGTTTAATTCCTTGTGTATCTTCTTGTTTTCTCTACTTTTGATTCAAGCAATTTTTATGATGAATTTGAAGTGGTAGTGTTTCTTTTTTAAGTCAAAGTGTTGTTGGAAAAATGTCTAAAAGAAAGAAAATTAGTAGAAAAGAGAAAAAGAAAAGTGCAAAAAGAATTAAAGAAAAAATGAAAAAGAAAAGTGACAAAAAGAGTGCACAAGAATCCTTACTACTACTTGCATTTGCCTTGTTTTATGTGCTTTGAGTTTTAGAGATTTAATTATGGAAAAACATGCACATGTATGTATAAGATCCGAGAAAATTAAATAATTATTTAATAAATGCGGTCAATGAAAACCTTTATGGCATTTAATGCTGGAAATTATGACAAGGAATAATACTAGCTTAAGTGGTTGAAAGTACTTGGTCATGTAGAGAGAGCTTAGGTTTGAGTCCAATTTATGCCAATTGTGTGTTAATTAATTGTTTTATTATTTTTAATAATATGGTTGATTATGATAAGTGATAATATAATCCTAGATGTATAAATATTATCATGAAACATGAATTGGTTGAATGGTTGTGCATTAACTTGGTAATTGTATGGTTGTGTGTTCGAACTTGGACTTACATGAAATAGGTTCCATTTTGCCAAAATTCTTTTTAGCACGAATGTGAAGGAGGAGAAAACCCTAGCTGGGATATGTGCTTAATTTACAAATTAATTGCATATGTTTGGGTTAGGTTATATTCATACTTAATGTATGTAGCTTGACTGACGCGAATTCATGGATGTGTGCATTGCTTAATTGCATAATGAAGCTGGATTGTAACTTTCGTTTTGTGGGTTGTTATCTAGTGGATTGAGATAAGGCAAAGGTGTTAATTTGGGGGCCTATGATAAGTGAAATTGTGTTTGAATCAAGGATGTCAATACGTTTTTAATCATTGTTGCAGTTAATTTAATCTGTCGATTAGCATTGTGAATCTGCTAACCCCCCTTTTTTGTGTTGAATTGCATCTGAAAAGCTTTTTGAACGAAATGTTTGGTCACTAAGAGATGACCTTGGTTGAACTTGTAACATCCCGACCGGATGTTACGAATTTTTAAACAATAAAATAAAGAATTATTGCATTAGCTTAATTTAATAAAATATCGTTTCCCAAATACGCGGGAAATTTAAAACTTTATTTCAAGTAAAAGTATCTCAAATACATGTAAACTCATTTATAAACAAATCCATGTTCATAACCAATGATTACAATCTGTAAAATCCATAATAAAACAATTCTATAAAATTCTCCCAGCTAGCCCCTGCTCCGTCTCTATGCCTCCCCGGATCCACCTGCAACATCATCTGCTCACGTGTACCGCGTACACGATCATCGCCAAACACAAGCAGATAGGGTGAGCTAATAGAATAAACATATATATAGGATATAACACATTAATATATATCACACAATCACACCCAAGGAATTCTCTCCTTTGATTCCATACCACATGGCCACAACCATGTTAATCGTGTTCTACGTCTTCTAGTGAGTACCTCAAGATGTCTTGCTGTCATACCTATCGACCACAACCGATAGAGCACGTGCAGGAAACCATGCTACGGATCATACATCGTAACGCCAGGTGGAGTTCCCAAATACGAACGTAGTTTGTAACGTTCCAAGACTATCAAACTCGTCAGCTAAATACTGAAGAGGGCAATCTATCTGGACCCATCTGTACTAGCCACAACCAGCACACTCACACCGGTAACACTCGCCAACCCGAGCTCAACTCAAGAGTTCCTCGTGTTCATCCGCCATCCCGAGCTCAACTCGAAGGATGCCATTCCGAGCCACAACTCCATGAATGTCACGTGCTTAACCCTTATCCCGAGCTCAACTCAAGGGATACGTTCTGAGCCACAATTCAAGGAACACCAGCAAGCCGACCTTTAAGATATCTTAGAAGCCTTGTAGATCACGCACATCATAGCAAGCATAACCCCAATCTACTGCAGCAAAACCGATTAGCGCTGCTCACTAGGCGTCAGGCACTACCTGCTTCCAGACCGCCTGACAGGGGACACGTGCCGCTAGGCGCATAGTGCCTTTGTAAATACCACCGCTGCAGTCATTGCCTGACGGGACCACCCTCACCACCAGGTGTGCACGTTCCAAGAGCCCACTATTTGTTGGCTATCGCTTGGCGGATCCTACTCTACCGCCAGGCGCTACACCAGTACATTGTGCAATTCAGGTTCTGATTTTTTGGTTCAAGTACTCCCTATTCACACCCTCACTCATCCAATCCCTCAACAAGTCTAATTACAATATCTTTACTTAATAATAGTGCTCAATATATTACCACTATCATAATTACCACCTCCAGGATTTCTCAAATCAAGTTCATATCATTAAGATCCTTAGCCACACCTAATGTTAGGTAATTTCCTTGCTTTATACCAGTGATACGAACCAACCATCACAGCTAAATCTGAACACTACTATTACCACGCAGTTCATAATATAATCTGACTTATCATCCTTCATTGCTTATAGTCCTCCCATTACCAATATATCACCATTAACCCTTAGTAACCATTATACCAAGTTTTCAACCTAGGCCAATCCCTGTAATACCCCTAACTCCAAAATTTGTAGTTCTCAAGACCCTGATTGGTTTCCAAACACCACAATGCATCAGATCTCCTAGAACCCACAGTTCTGGTATAGCGCCTGGCGACAAACTGGGTGCCACCAGGCGGTTCCTGCAATTCCAAAAACTCGCCACCTCTCCCTGCATCTGCGACTCCTTCAACCACCCCAAGTATTCTGGTTTTAATCGAAATATGACCTAAATAGGTTGCACTCACTTATTCAGATTCATGCCCATTCCTCACACTTCTAAAGTACTACATTTTAGTAATAGTTAACGCTTAATTTCTTGCAACTTTAAAAATCCCCAATCATCCATCTTAAAATTCACATTCGTACAATTTTCCCCCAATGAATGTCCAATTACAGCGCAATTACACGATTATTGATCCTCAATCATCAATACATATATGAATTCCATTTTCCTTCAATTAACAACGTTCCAGAACCCCAAGAAAAGCAAAATCGAACTAAATTGGTTTGCGTCGCCTGACGGGTGTTCATCACCACCAGGCAGTTCAACAAAACCTAGATTATTGGGTGAAACAAACATGTGTCTGGCGGTTCCTCCTCATGAACCTAGATGGCACTAAGATGGGATGAGCCGCCTGGTGGGTGATGAACTACCGCAGACAGTTTTTGGAAAATTCCAGAAACGTGAACTTCATACAGATTAAGACAGTTTATATTCACCCAATCATCATATAGTTCATGAAATTATAAAATGCGCAATAAAAGTACGGTTCCAGCTCCCCTAACCTGGATCTTTTTGCTTAAAAATGGAAATTTGGAGAGTTCCCTTGATCACCAATGGTCTCCCTTGAATTCCCTTCCAATTCAGTCTTCTATTCACGCACACACCACAATTCCTCTCTGAAAACTCACTCCTCACAAAGCTCTATAAAGGAAAACTCAGAAAACTCTCTTTCTCTCCACTAGTTGGCTTTTTAATTAAGACTTAATGTGGGTTAATGGCATAAAACGAAAATGGTTAAATGTTGGGGTTTATTGCCATTCAATGGTTCATCATGGACTGTTTTTCAGCCTCCCTTGGCTACCCATTCAGCTAAGGTTTTCTCTAACTTTTCACCTTTATGCCAAATATAAAATTGGCAAAAAAAAGAAAGCTTAATTTGGTCTCACCAAGGTTCAAACTCCTACCATGTCAATGTCAAATCAATGCACAACCATTTAACCAATTCATGTTTCATGATGACTAATATAATTCTATGATTATATTATCACTCAACATGATCAAACATATTAATAAAAATAACAATAAATCAAATAACACACAATTGGCATACATAGGACTCAAACCCAAGTCCTCTCACACAACTAAGTACTCTCAACCACTTAAGCTAGTACTTTTCCACGTCACATCAATCAATACTAAATGCCATAAAGGCTCCCACTACCCTCATTTATTAATTAATTAATTAATTAATTAATTAATTAATTAATTAATTAATTTTCACGGATCTTACAAAACTACCGAGTATACTACATTTCCATGTTTTATTTGGTCGGTACGACCTCAATCACTTAGGAACTGAATTGCATATGATTTGGGATGGTGGAATTTCATTGATAAATTAGCAACTATAATAAGAGGTATAATGGTTGGAAATTTGGGTTGTAGTGGAGACAATCAATACAACTTGAAATACTGGTGTAACGCCTAGCGGTGGGTATCGAGCTGCTAGGCGATAACTACAAATACAGAGGGTTACTAGAGCGTTTAGCGCCTAGCAATGTGGACGGTCTCGCCAGGCGATAGATGTTTGGACAGTGGCACTAGGAACGTGTGGCGCCTAACAGTGGGGGTCATTCCACCAGGCGATATCTACAAAGATAGAAGCTTTTGGGGCACTTGGTGCTTAGCAGTAGATGGGTTTCGCCAGGCAGTCTGCAATTGGTTTTCGCCTCGCGGCGCTCAAGCAACACCAAACGATGATGCAAGGGCAGTGGTTTGTTCTTTGGATGGTGCGTGGTCTGCAGGGCTTTGGGTGATACCTTAATTATGGAATTTTCTAGAGTATTCCTTGAGTTGTGGCTTAAAATGACATTCCTTGAGTTGCGGCTCAAAATGGAGGGTAAACACGTGACATTCCTTGAGTTGTGGTTTAGAATGGTGGGTGGTACCAATGTGAGTGTGCGAGTTATGGCTCGTACGGAGGGTTTCCACTTGATTAAGCAATCACAGGTTGTGACCAGTGATGTGCTAATCTTTTGTCGAGAGTACAAATTATAGTTCGTACTAGGAACTTCACTTGACGTTATGGAGTGTAGTCCGTAGCATGATATTCTTGCGCGTGTTTCTACGGGTTGTGGCTTGTAGATGGTGGAACCACAAGTTGTGGCTTGTGGCAACGAAGGATCTTTTAGGGTAATCATCTAAAGATGTAGAACATGGATAAACATGATGGTGGCCATGCTTTATGGAATCAGGGGATAAAGTTTCTCTGATGCGTGTGTGTGTGTACTCTGAATTGTGATTATATATACACATAATATATGTTATCTCACCCTATCTATTTGTGATTGGCGATGATTGTGTAAATTCGTTATAGGGGAGCAGATGATGTTACAGGTAGTATTGGTGAGGCATAGAGCCGGAAAGGGGCTAGCTTGGGAAAACTTTTCTGGAGTTTTATCATCATTTTCTTTTATGATTTTTATAAACAATATTTTACTGGTTTATGAACTTGTATTAGTAGTTGGACCTTAATGAGTATTATCATGATGTGATAATTAATGTTTTAATTTTCCCGCATTTTGGGAATGGCATTATAATAAATGCAGTTTTATTTTCTTTGGTAGTATTTTATTTAAAAATTAGTAATATCCGATCGGAATGTTATAGTATGTGTCAACCTTAGCTATTTAAGTGTCCTAGTGCACATGTAAGACCTACGAAATTTAATTAATTAAATAAATAAATAATTAATAAATGTGGGTAGTGTGAGCCTTTATGACATTAAATGTTAAATTGTATAATGTGGAAAAGTATTAGCTTAAATGGTTGAGAGTACTTGATTGTGTTAAGAGGACTTGGGCTCGAGTCACAAGTATGCCAAAATTTGTTATTTTAATCGTGCATTGTTTTGAATAATATATTGGTCGTGGTGTGTGATATTATATTCTTAGATGAGTAAGAATTATCATGAATCTTGAATTGGTTGTACATTGACTTGACCTTGGCATGGTTGAGTTTGAACCTTGGTAGTCACTAATTAAGCTTTCTTTTTGCCAAAATTCTTTTTGGCATGAATGTGAAAAGCCAGAAACCCTAGCTGTAGAAGGGGGCATCCAAGAGGGATGGAAAACCACCATAAAACATTAATTTAATGAGCATTAAGTGAATGTAATGTTAATTTTCGTTTTAGCCATTAAACCAATTAAAAGTAGAGTTATAATTGGGATTAAAAGCAAAACTAGTGAGAGATAGAACCTTCTGGAGTTAGAACAACAATCAGTGCTGGAATTTTAGTATGAGGGAGAATTTGGAAGCCAATTGTAGAGGATTGAGCTAACCAAAGGGAGTCACGTGCTAACATCTAAAGGAAACTCTAGCATTGTCTTTTGACAAAATTCTTTTTGGCATGAATGTGAAAAGCCAGAAACCCTAGCTGTAGAAGGGGGCATCCAAGAGGGACGGAAAACCACCATAAAACATTAATTTAATGAGCATTAAGTGAGTGTAATGTTAATTTTCGTTTTAGCCATTAAACTAATTAAAAGTAGAGTTGTAATTCGGATTAAGAGCAAAACTAGTGAGAGATAGAACCTTCTGGAGTTAGAACAACAATCAGTGCTGGAATTTTAGTATGAGGGAGAATTTGGAAGCCAATTGTAGAGGATTGAGCTAACCAAAGGGAGTCACGTGCTAACATCTAAAGGAAACTCTAGCATTGTCTTTTGAACAAAGATATCCAGGTTAGGGGAGTTGGACCACGTTGATTTTACATTTTTTTTATTAATCGTATGATAGATAGCATGCTTGTGTATGATTCTACTTTGCCTTGCTTGAATTTCGTGTTTTTGGAATTTTTTTCAAAAACCGCTTGGCGGTTGATGAACTGCCGCCAGACGACTCATCCCCTCTATGTTGTTTTTGGGTTCTTAAAGAGGAATCTCCTGGCGGCATGACCCTAACTGTCAGGCGACGCTTGCGTGTTCACCTAGTTTTCTGGGTTTGTATGCACGACCTAGCGGTGATGAACACTCGCCAGGCGACGCGAGCCAATTTAGCACAATTTGGTTTTTTTTGTGAGTTATAGGCTAATTCCGATTACAGGAAAATGATTATTCTCGGGATATTGGAACTTTAATGGCAAATAATTGTTGAATTGCGAGGGAATTTGGGTTTTATTGGAGGAAAATAATAGATATGTATATTAGGGTTCGAACATTTGGGGATTTACATTTTTGGAGTAAATTACGTAAACAAAAACGATGTGAATCTATGTATTGGAGGCCTAACATATAATTGGTAATCATAAGCGTATAATAGAAGTGTATTGAGTGAAAAATTGATAAACTGGTAGGAGTTATTGGTGAGTAGAATTCGCGTAGGGTGCATGACCAAATCTGGAATTATCCAGAAAGTGATGCACCGCCTGGCGGCTCATAACTTATGAGCCGCCAGGCGATAATCGATGAAAGTGGTTCTCGTGGCTGGTGCAGGTGGCTTGAGTGAGGGGTGCAATCGAAGGTTCAAGTGGAATTGGATAAGGGAAAAATAAGGTAGAACGGAATTGGAAATAACTGGTATGCCTTAGGTTATAAGAGTGAGCTTAATTATGTTTAAGATTTGGGAGAAATAACAATCTCGCAAGTACAACTTAATGGTAAATATGAGTCAATGTGAATTATTAATGGGTAGGTTATGTGGTGTAATCTTAAACAAAACTTAACTATCGCTTGGGTAGGTTAAGATGATGATTTGGTGTGAATATATACACTTAGGCCATTAAGAAGGGAATTGGAGATGTGGCTACTATTTGGCATAGACCTTGGAGTTGGGGCCATCACGATGAATTGGGATTTGTTTTTAGATATTTGTGGGTGAAAATTGGGGTGGTGGCCAAATTCAAGAGTGGTTGATGTCTAAATTGTGAAAATATAGAGATAGGCACATATATGTTATCCTTGATAAAGATTTATGTATAATGGATGATAAATTCTTGTGTTGATGCCTGTAAGGGGCCTTTGAATTATTTTGGGTGTGGGTTATTGCATACGTGAGATCCTAGGATCCGGTTGCATTGTGCAGATACTAGTATTGCGCGAGTATTAGTGTAGCGCCTGACGGTGGTGATTTATCCACTAGGCGATAGCTACAAAACCAATGGCTATTGGTATGTATTGCGCCTAGCGGTGAGGGTCGTCCCGTCAGGCAACACCTGTAGACAGTGGCATCAGAGGCGCTTGGCGCCAGGCGGCACGTGTCCCCCGCCAGGCGGTCTAGAAGCGAATTTTGCCTAGAGGCTAAGGAGCAACACCAGGCGATAATGAAGATGTAGAGTGGCTTGTTGTTTTGATGTGTGTGGTCTACAAGGCTTGAATGATACCTCGAAGGTCGGCTTGCTAGTGTTCTTTGAGTTATGGCTTAGAACGTATCCATTGAGTTGTGGCTCGGAACGACATCTCTTGAGTTGTGGCTCAGGATGGCGGATGAACACGAGGAACTCTTGAGTTATGGCTCGGGTTGCCAGTGTGAGTGTGCGAGTTGTGACTCGTACGGATAGGTCCAGATAGATTGCCCTCCTCAGTATTAAGCTGACGAGTTTGGTAGTCTTGGGATGTTACGAACTATGTTCGTATTGGGAACTCCACCTGGCATTACAGAATGTGGTCTGTAGCAAGTTTCCCACACGTGCTCTACAAATTATGGCTTGTAGGTATGGCAACAAGACAACTTGAGGTATTCGTCTAAAGACGTAGATCATGGATGACATGCTGGTGGCCATGTGATATGGATTCAAAGGATAGTGTTCCTTTGATGCAATTATGTTAATATATTTGATTTATATATGTGTTTTATACTATTAGCTCACCTTATCTACTTGTGTTTGGCGATGATCGTGTATTGCGTTACACGTGAGTAGGTGATGTTGCAAGTGGATCTAGTGAGGCCTAGAGCCGAAGCGGGGATAAACTGGGAGAAAAGATTTATCAGAGTTTTTATGTTTTATGGTTTTGGAATAATTTTATAAACTTTTATATTCCAGACTTGGATATTGTACTTAAATTTTTATAAGTATGGATTTAAGTTACTTTGTGAGGAAATAGAGTTTTAAATATTCCCTTGTTTTCTGGAATTTCAGTTATTTTGAATGAGGTATTAATATTAATTCTATTTTATTTTATTTAAATTTGTAATATCCGGACGGGATGTTACAACACCATTAACATTTGGCAATTTGAGGACAAGAAGCATCCATTTCAATTCTAGCTTTATTTTGGTTTTTGTAATCCATTATAGTGTCTTTCTTTAGGTAATTCTTTTGAGTGCTTATCTTGTTTCTTTACCATAATTCTAGATTGCCATTATTTTGATATTCTCTTTTGTATGTCTGGGCAATTTCCATTTGAGTTTAACATTCATTCACTTTGAGTTTTTCTTGCTTTAATTCCTTGACCTCTTTTGGTTTGCTTACCTCTCCTTAGGAAACTCTCTTCAACCAAACCAAACATCATCAAACCTTCATCCAACCAAGCTTCCACAACCTTCATCCTTTTATGGAGTCACTCATCCTCACAATTTTGATGGAGAAGCAAAGAAGCGAGTCATCACAACCCCACTTTCACCTTATTTTCTTCTTAAAGCCACTCAAATTTACTCCTCCAAATCTATGTTTAATACTGTGTTAGAAATTATGAGAGTCATGTACTATAGAGTAATCAAGACTCTTTTAATTTAAGATTAAAATAAAAACTCAAATAATTAGAATGAAGAAATAGGATAAACCTTGTCTTCTTTAAAAAATAAATAATATTTACAAGAAATTTGACTAAATAATATTTTGTGCAATATTTGCAAGAAATTTGACTAAATAATGTTTTGTGCAAGTTTGTTTTGAGACTTTGACTTCACCATTATAACCAATAACACAAAACAAAAACATCCACAAAACACAACCACAAGCACCACGGTTTAGAAATCCAAGGTTAAAGATACATAGTGATCCCATTCCCTCTTAAACCATTCCCATTCACTCACTTATGAATCCAAAAGTAAAAGAAAACCAATGTCACCTCTTAAACAAATGAAATGGAGAAGAGAATGATAGAATGTTGAGGTTAGGATTTGAAAAATACCAATTGGGTGGGATGTTGGGATGCTCAACGACAGTGAAATTAAAAACCTACTAGAAGCTTTGTCTCTTAACGATGACAATGAGAAAGTTACATAGGAAAAGCTCTATCTCTCAACAATGGTGGTGAAAGAAGCAAAAATGGAGTGAAACTTTACTTAGAACAAAAACAAAAAAGTAAAAAATTAAAGGAGTTCAGTTCAGTGGTTCAGTGTCTAATAATCGGATAACGGTTCTTTAACACTGAACTATTTTATAATTCACTTCGGTTGCTATTATAAGTAATTCAATTTTTATTAGTTTTTTTATACTACAGTTAACTGTAGTTTAGTAATGTTAAACTAACTTTGTCCGGCCGTACCACCAACCCTTGAAGAATAATTCTCTTCCGACCTTAAACCAACAACAAAACACAACCTCTTCCATGGTGAAAGAGAACACTGTTTCAAATAAAGCTCCAAAGAAAAGCAAAGGTATTTCAAATCTTATGCGGGTGCAAGTAGAAACTTGGGAATGGAAGAAGCAAAAACCTAAGTCATACTTCAATTGGTGGGCCTATAATAATCGTCCCCTCCTATGCCACTCACTACTCAAACCCCCCTCCCTTGCGAGTTGCACCACTAAATCAAAACATAATAAAATTAAATTTTAATATAAAAAATTAAATTGTAGTTACTAATATATGATCTTGTCCTTTAATTTACTCCAAATCCAGATTTATTGCTTTTAATTGTCATTATTAAATTTTACATTAATATTAAAAAAATAAGTATGTATTTCTAAAATAAATTTTTATTATATTATATCTTTCTAATATCCATACCTATAAAGAAAATTGCTATTAATGACTATTTGGTAACCATTTTTTATTGTATATTACTAATATTAGTATTAATATAAACTAGTGAAAATACAACTTTTTTAGCCCATGCGTATCTATTTTTTTTTTTTACTTCAGTAAAATTTTATTAAACTATAAAATAAATTTTATTAAAAATAATTATAAAATAAATAATTTGTATCTTGTTTTATCATTAAATATTTTTTTATTATAAATATTTATTTGAATTTAAAAGAATATTTATTAAAAAAGGTAAAATGGTAAAGTAATTATTTTAAGTTATAAAATAATTAAATTTAGATAAAAATAAAAAAATAAAATATTTAATTTAAAATGACAATTGCTTAAATGATAAAATTAAAAAAATAATATGCATATAAAAAAGAGAATCTTCTTTAATTATAAATTATTTTATTAATTATAAGTGGACACATAAGATATGTATTTTAACTAATAATTATAAAAAAAAAAACAAGTAAACTTAAAATTTAAAAGAATTAAAATTTAAAATTCAAAAACTAAATTACAAAAATCACAATTTATATTTATAGTATTTATAATAAATTATCTTTTACTTCAAAATTAACAATCTTGTACTAAACACAATATTTTTTTCTACACAGTTTATACTTGCTCTACACGTAGAACACCGTTTGCCACCGCTTCTCCTATTTTCTTCTTCCTTCCTCTTATTTCTCGTTTCTGCTTCAGACTCACTGCCACTCGCGCCATGGGTGATTTATCTCAACTTCTCGAAGCAGCTTCTGATTTCAGTCACTACCCAGGTTGCTAATGTACCTGTTCTTCACTTCCCTTCTCTTTATTTATCAGTATTTTTACTTTGTGAGTAACATTGCTTCGATTTCAGGGGTGCAAAGCGATGATTCCGCTAGGGACTTTCTCAATCGCTTCCCTCTTACTCTCATTATCAAGTTTGCTTCTTTTTCTCATTTCTGTTGTACCCTTTTCCTCGTTTTATGTTTTGCTGACTATTGGAGTGTTTACGTGGTTTAAAATGGGGGTATTTCTGAGTGTGTGCATAGGATTATTCTTCATAAAACAAAAAATAAGTGTTGGTGTTTGAACAAAATGGAAATTTATATATGGTCTTTATGCTGAATTTTGCTGCGGGTTTAGGTTTGACATGATTAAGACTTGTGTGCATTCAGAATTTTCTTCTTGACTTTGATTGAAAGCATTTTGATTAGAAATATACAACTCATTGTTCTCTTTGGTACATTATTGTGATTTGACAGATGAAGTCCTTCCACCTGATTACAAAAAAAAAACGATTTACTTTTAGAATCTTGATCAGTGGAGAACTTATTTGCATCCATGATTATGTCTGTTCTGTATGACTTAGTGTTGTGGTTTTTTTGGTTAAATTCTCTTCTTGGTCATGAAAAAAGGTTGGGGTCGTATTCAGTGTTAATTCGGTGACATATGACATGATACATCCTTCTGGAGAAATTTTCTCTTGATTTTCTCCTTTAATTTTGCAGTGCACTACAGACTAACGTTGACGTGCCTGACCTAGAAAATACTCTTGTTGCATGCCTTGATAAGCTATTCAATACGAAGTTGGGAGCTTCTTTGATCCCGCAGTATATGGTTTGTAATATAGTCTCTTACCTCATTCTTTCTATTTTTGATTTCAAAATTGTTAGTGGAATATGGTTTGCTAACTGCCCAAGTAAACTATATATATATATATATATATATATATATATATATATATATATATTTTTTTTTTTTTTTTTAAATATTTATTTTTTTTTTTTATATATATTTTTTTTTTTATTTTTTTT
>Ga0214543_1009968_pt1 | contig 14410 bp, 1 predicted proteins | sample CNSS2metaG_FD_160094 | JGI IMG/M metagenome (GOLD analysis project Ga0214543, IMG submission 160094) | Root nodule microbial communities from cowpea collected in UCLA plant growth center, Los Angeles, California, USA - CNSS2 | ecosystem: Host-associated > Plants > Roots > Nodule | place: USA...
ATGGCGGGTATATGTACATCCCCATACCCATCCCCATGCCCAACTGAAAAAGTCGGGGATTCCCCATACCCATACCCATACCCAGTCAATGCGGGGATTCCCCGTCAAAACGGGGACGGGTTCGGGCAATACCCACGGGGACGGGTTTATTTGCCATCTCTAAGCTTGACACGTGGCAATTTTTTTGATTTTTTTCAAAAATTAAAAAAAATTAAAAATCAAAAAAAATCAAAAAAAAAAATTCAAAAAATTGAGGAACTAACACGTGGCACTCCCTCTAACGACGTCAACCTTGACTTAACGGGAAGGACAAATGTGAGACGTTTCAACAAAAAAAAGGGACCATTTTGAGACTTTTAAAAATTTGGGTACCATTTTGAGATTTTGACTCCAAAATGGAGACCAAAGACATAATTAAACCTTTTAAAAATCAATTTACTTCAATTTTAAATATATTTTTTTAAACAAAAAATATATATTTCTAATTCTTTTATATATTAAACGAACATAATATGTACCGCCCCTACTTTATTGTTATAATATTACTCATATTTTATTAAAGATTTCAATAATAAATATATATAAAAATATAATTATATTTACAAACGTCTTTAAAGTTTTTCAAAATAAAATACCAATTCATTATATATATATATATATATATATATATATATATATATATATATATATTATAGATATTTTATAACTTTTAATTTTTTTATTATTAGATATTTTCACCATATTTTGTACAATTATGTGATACATAATCATAATAGTTAGAAAATGTATAAACCTCAAAATTGGATAAAAATACATATTTAAACAAAAATTATAATTCACGTATCACATCTACCAATTATATAATATTATTTAACGATTTATGTATTGAATTAAATTTATAGATTTTGTTCTTGTCATGTTAATTCTTACTCACAAAAAATTATATATCAAGAACTAAGTTTTTCATAAATGACAGAATCACACTGATCCACTTTATAAGAATCTTCATCGATTCTCACAATTTAAATATGTTTTTTTTGTATAAGTTTGATAATTAATAGAGTCAAGATAATTTCTTTGAGGAATCCTTATTCAATACATATCTTAAAACCACATAATGCAGTATTTTCTCATTGGAAATAACTATGTTCACATCATATATACCCTAAATCAACCATCCACACACATCCATATCCATGGTAGATTACGACTCTTATCTTGACTCTACTCGGTTTTTATATATTTTCTTGGTAGATGGTTATTGCCTTGACTCTACTTGACATTTCACACGTAAATCATACGTTTTTTTTTTATAGATTATGACCAATGTCTTGGCACTACTTGAGATTTCGTAAACCACACATTTTTAACTCAATTTATTTTCAAATACCATCATCCATCAAATACAAAGCATTCAACCCCAATTAACTATAAAAAAAGAACAATATCACTAAACACCAATAAATAACTCACATTTAAAAAATTCAATAACATCACCATTATTCATTACCACAAATATCATTGTATCAAAATAAATAAGATTACCACATTATTCTCACAACTAAATCATCAAACCTAGCGTACTATCAACAAAATAAGCTAGTTTTCCTTAGTTGGACTAAGTCTCAATTGTGCTCCATGAACTCTAACCTTCATAGGATAATCTACCTGCAAAGAAAACTCATATCAACTATCTAAATTGATAAAGATATTATATATCTTCTGCTATTATTTATATTGACAAAGATATCATATATTCGATTCTCTTTTATTATTATCAAATATTCTAAATATTTTGTTTTATTAGATTTTACTTGTCCCTTTATATGATGGAACATTGTACTCTATATATTAAAATAAGGTTCTAATAGTCAGGAAGCAAGCTCTTATTAAGTTGTTTTCATCAAATACCTCTTGTTAATATTTTTTTTCTCATGGCTTATACATATCTAATATGGTATCAGAGCTAGATTAAAGCATATCATAACGAACTTTCTTGGACATTCTATTTCACCTGTTATTGGGTCGAGATCATCCATTTTTAGACCCACGCACGAAATGTTTATATCTCGACATGAGGGGAGTGTGTTGGAAGTCTTACATTGACTAAAGATAAGACAATTTCATACTATATAAGTGAGATGCAAACCTCATCTTACAAACCGATTTTGTGGGGTTAAGTTAGGCTTAAAACCCACTTCTAACATGATATCAGAATCATTGTTTAATTAAGGTATATTTTATTAAAAATGACTTTTTAACATATTATTTATATAAATACCTTTTAATAATAAAACAAGTGGACTCCATTTATGAAAGATTGCTTCTACTTTTATTTATTTTTTAGTTGTTACATAGTAAAAAGAAAACTTAAGATTTTATTTATAAATTTCAAGTTTGGTTATTATTAATACTATTTTTATGGACTTATTATAAGTTTACAAAATCTTCAAATAATATCTTATTAATTGAATACTTAAAATTATAATTAACACTATTTTTATAATCAACTAAGTATTTATGAGGATTAGTGGATTGGCTTCATTCATAAATTCAACTAAGATAAATCATGTTGTAAAAATTCATTTTTTAATTAATAATAAATTATTTACAATTTAATTAAAACCGAATCCATAATAAATTAGATTAATGGTAAATTTGGATATATTGTAATAACTTCAAACAAAAAACGTAAAAATAAAGAGAAAGATTACACCAATATCTAACTAACGACATGTCTAAGATCTATAGTCCCATGTGTTAAAAATTTCTCAAGATATCACTACTTAATAAATTCATATGCTTTGTAAATTTTGTTTCAAAATTCTTATATTAAGAAATGCTTATAAATTTTATTATGAAAAAAAATACAAAAAATTGTTACCAATTTTTTTTGCAAAATATTTTGTATAAACACTTTTCGCACAAAAAAATTATAAAAAATAGTTACGAATTTTATAATTTTATAAGAAATAATTATCTAAAGAAATTATCTACTAATTAAAATTTATAGAAAAAATGGCAAAAAAAAAAGTCATTTCTTGTGAATATTTTTTTACAAATTTGCAAGAAAAATCCCATGAAATATAAAAAATTATAGTAGTGTATCTAGGATAATATGATATATTCACATGTCAATTTTTTTAAGTATGGTCCATTTGTTAATCAATTTTATAATTGTTGCATAAATATTTTGATACCGTAATCTCATGTAATTTGAGAACATTTTATTATGACATCACACTGATGGGTAGAGAGCTATATAAATTCCACATGTGCTATATGCTTTTGGTAATCAATTTTGCTCTCTACTACCGTACCATATACTATCAAAGTTTAGAGAGTGAGTGTTTGAAACCAAAAAGCACATTAAAAGATTCTCGTGACCGTGATAATGGTCGGAGGTTAGTCCTTATTTATTTTCTTGCATTAGTTTCAAATTATGGTATCACATCAAGTTTAAATAGCGTTCTTCCTATGATTTTTTTTTATTAAAATAAAATATTTTTCTAATATATATATATATATATATATATATATATATATATATATATATATATATATATATTCATTAGAGTGAGAGAATTAGGTATTGTAATGCTACATGATTGATAATCATTTACTACGACAATTATTCAATGATGGACATAGAACTCTATCAATATCAATGCTATACGTTTTGGATCTTCAAATGTGTTTTCTTCTACATTATACTATACCATTAAAATTTTAGAGAATGAATGTTTGAAACTAAAATCCACATTAAAGGACGTGTGATAGTTACAATGAGAGGAGGTTAATATTTATTTTTATTTTTGCATTAATTTTACACCATGATCTATAATTTGTGTTTAATCCTCAAATTTTTCTTTTAATTTTTTTTTTTTTTTTATTAAAAGGTTTGTCTAATTGTTATATATGTTTTTTTCAATAATACAAACAAGTGTGCTCTATAAACATTGAAGGAATTTATATTTAGTTAATACTAATTCTTAGATAAAATATTTCATTAACTAAAATTATAGTTAATAATTAGAATACACTCTTTTGTTAGTAGAAAGTGAAATGTTACAATTTAATTATAACTTAATCTATTTACTTAAAAACCAATTAATGCAGCATCTAACATGTTTCTATTAATAATCTTCCAGTAAAAATTAAACTTGAAAATTTAAAACATTGATTCAGGTACTAATTATTAAATAGAGTATTTATCACTGACTATTAAGAAAGTAACTTACTTTAATAACTATGTTCCGGCACAAGGAAAATAGCACATGATAATGTTACTTATAATTAGTGTCCTTTCCAGAGGTAATAAAACATTGCAAAACCATTTAATATGTTTAGATGGGAAAGTTCGTTCATCCAAACAAAATTAAATAAAATTTATTATGGTACGTCAGAAAAACAAAACATTTTAATCAATTTTATCTCTATAAAATACAAATATTTATCGAAAATTAAATATATTAACTTAAAGTTTGACACAATTTTTTGAGTCCATACTTTCAATTAAGTCTTAAAAAGAGTAAATAAAAAAATTAAGTATATTGTAAATCCAACTGTTAAGCGCCTAAGATACCATTTTATATTTCATACAAGCATCTAAAGTCAGTGAAATTGTAAATTACAATACGAGTAAAACATAAAACAGAGACAAAACACAATTACTTTATTAAAAATAAAATTATTTGAAAAAATATATATATAAATATATATATATATATATATATATATATATATGCACATATTTTTTATAAGTAAAATACAGAACAATTTTTTTTATGCCAAAAATATCATCTGTAGATAATTTATTCTAAAGTTTTCAACTATTTCTTTATTAGACTATTAATAGAAAATCCATATTCTAGTTTATTTTCGAAATTTAGTCTTGATTATTTAATAATTTTCGAAATTTAGTTTTGATTATTTTATATTAAAATTTTTACAATGACGTATTTTGAATATATATATATATTTATATATAAAAATATTTATAAAAAAAAATAATAAATATATATATATATATATATATATATATATATATATATATATATATATATATATATATTTTGTAAGACTTTAAAAGATGACGTTTAAAACGTGATAGTAATTTAAAAATAGTGAGACTCGATTATTTTAATATTAAAAGATTTTAGTATAAATAGAATTATTATAAACGAGTTTCATTATTTTAAAACACACTATCTTTCTAGAAACCACTTTTCTAGAGTTCTTTGCCTTCTCTCTAGAGGTTCTATCTCTCTAGTCGTCTGATTGAAGAATTGAGACCATAGGATTGATCCTCTCGGCGAGCTCTTCAAATTGGACCGATAGTTTCTCCCTTCGTGTAAGTTGAGTTTCCACTCTCTTTTTTAGTCTTTTTTTTGTTGCATGCGAGCCCTTTTCCGCTTGCATGCGACGTTTTAATCATCAGTATGAGTCTTTGCTGATCAGTGATCATAACGGTATGTCCTGATTGTCCTTGTGATGTTTCTATGTGTAGATAGAACATCCTGTGAAGTTAGAGATGTTGACGTTTATAAAGTTGTCTAAACAGGATAACAGGTAAGGGAAGCTAACTGTTTTGCTTGAATTTCGTATAGAAATCATTTTGATGACTTTGAATTGCATGATTGAGTGTTGTATGAGTGCTTGAACTATGTAATTGAGTGTATGATTGGATTGTGATAGATTTCTGGACTGTTGCATGTGAGAACAAATTGGGAGTCTGGTATTTTCGCCTAAGCGAGTAGCTCTCGCCTAAACGAAAACACTAGAAACTCATTACATGTCTCTGCGCGAGATCTCGCCTAGGCAAACCAGTCTCGCTTGAGCGAGAGTCACTCTCGTCTAAGCAAGACAACTTAGCCTGAGCAAGAATTCGCCCAGACTTTGGGTTTTTCTCTGTTTCGAGCCTCGCTCAGGCGAGAATGACTCACCTAAGCGAGAGAGCCCCTTTCGCCTAGGCGAGACCTTCCAGCTTGGGCGAGAACCTCTGCAGTTGAGTGTTACTTTCTTGTTCTAATGGATGAAGCTATGTTTAAATATTAAAATGTGAACTTAGTTTTGATATGCATGAATTGTTATGACTCGTAATATGTGTGGTGAAATTTCATGAAGTTAGAATATGAGAAGAAGTGGTTGAATTAGAATTTCAAGGGAAATTCAAAAGAGTATGTTAGTGAGTGTAAGGACGTGAGGACTCCGTATGGGTTGGTATCCTGAAACTCCAATAATCATTCACGCTTAGATAGAGCAGAATGGATTATGTCGTGAGGAGCAGCAGAAGGTCCTAGTCTTTGGACTTAATCAAGTCTTAGACGCGAAGGGGACTTACTCTGTGAGTGGTTGGGTGATAACCCTTTGTGTCCAAACTCTGCAGAGTTTGGGAACCTTCACAGGTGCAAGTCACCCAGAGATCCAATGTCGCTTACATAATCTGGATATCGAGTCTAGAGTAATATATTTGCATTGTCTTTATGGTGGCCTATGTGATTCTAGTGAAATGAGAAAGATTGCATGATTTCTGTTTATAATTGAATTGTATGATTCCTTTAATCAGATTAGCTTACCCTTGCTTTCTGTGTGTCTGTCTCGAGTTGTATGTTTCTTTTTGCGATGATCACCTACTCGGTGGAAGCAGATGTGGTTGTAGTGTCAAAGGCGCTTCTGGAGGATGAAGAACCATCGTTTAAGTGTTGAGAAGGAGGTCTCCAGTGGGAACTTTAGCAGTGGTCAATTTAAGTATAAAGTTTATTAGTTTAGTTTAAGTGTATAAGTGATATATTTTTATAGTCATATCTTTTGTAAGACTGTATTAATATATTGTGTACACTGGATTATTTGTTTTGAAACTATGATGAAACTTCCTATTTTATTAGTTTTAAGCTGCTAAAATTGGGATGTTATATATATATTGCAATCAAGAATTTGAGATTTTTAAACTGGAGAAAAAAAAAATAATTTGATTCAAAATTAATAGTAAAATTCAAGTTCCTAAGTTTTAGATCTCTCTTCTTATTTATAATTTCTAAAGTTTTACGTAATATATGTCTTAATCTATAAATATAATAACTACCCAAAAAATATTATAACTATAAAATATAATATTTTTAAATTATAAAAATCTGTTAATAAAATAAAATCCTCTTATGGCCCAATAATTTTGTTGTATGTTCAAAACTCTTTAATTAACTCCTCTATTTGGATTGGTCAATAACCAATTTATCTATCTTGAGATTGAACCCGTGAAAGATGTTTTAGTAAAAGTAATTATAAATTTTAATATTGATTGCAGTTCGTCTCATTTCATGGGTTTTGATAAATTGCTCGTTTATTGTAATTTGGGCAAGTTCTCTTTACATCTCCATACTTTTTTTCCTCCATCGTATGAGTAATTTTATTTTTCCATAAGTAAAAAATAATTTTTAAATTACGTAATCTAAAAATTATTATTATTTTCTTTAAAATAAACTTCTAGATTCATAATTTGAAAACAAAAAACAACTTCCGAAGGTTGAAGAGGATTAAAAAAAATAGTTTCCATATTACACAATTTTGAAATAATTTTAAGTTCTAGACTACACAGTATGGAAATTTTTTTTTTTTTTTTTTCATTTGAATTGCACACTCTGAAGGTGATTTTCGTATTTTAAATTGTATAATCTAAAATGTTTTTCTTACTTCTAGATTGATAGTCTTTCTTTAAAGAAATATTTATAGAATGAATATTCATTGTGTAATTCGCAAGTTATTTTCGGCTTTCAGGTTACACAATTTATAAGTTGTTTTTTACTTATAGAATGAATAATCCAGAAAGGGCAAATGGGAATTCCATTATTCATTGGAGTGCAGAACCAAAACTATGGGGTGCAGAAAGCTTTGGCTGTAACTTGTGATGAACACAGCCCAGTCCACGTATTTGAAATTTTGCTAATTTTAGTAACGATAAAAAAAAAAAAAAGAGCAAAATGGACCAACAGAGTCGGATACCCCCCAAACAAAAATTCTTTCGAAATTTTATACCTTATTCACACTCATATTTTTTAGAGACCCTATTTACACTCTTTAAAACGAGTAAAATTGAACAGGTATGAAAATGCTAACCTTATTACTTTCTACCATTGGATCAAATATATTAATAATATAATTACTTTGCATGTTTTATTTGTAGTTTCGCAAGCTTACCTTATAATAAGAAATAAATTGGTAGTACAAGTATTAAAAAAGAGTATAATAAATTAGGAATTACTTGATTTTTTTTCTGAATTAAAAAAATACGATATTACGTGTATTTCACATTTTTTTTCAAAATATTTGAAAATAAGCATAGTGAATTAAGAGTTGTTATATTTGTCACTTTTGTCTCCTCCTTCGCTATTATTATTATTATTGTGGTCATCATGGTTATCATCTTTTTTTCTCCTCTTTCTCTTCTTCATTTTTTTTCTCACTACTAAAAAATCTCATGTTTCCATGTTTCCTGCTAATTTTGTTTTGATTTTTTTTTTGTAGGAAATACTTATAAATTTTGTTATGAAAAAAAGTTTGCAGGAAATTCCTGCCAATTTTTTTGCAAAATATTTTGTATAAAACATTTTCTGCAACAAACTTTGTAAGAAATACTTGCAAATTTTATAATTTTGTAGGAAATAATTACGCATAAAGAATTACCTGCCAATTAAAATTTTTAGAAAAAATAACAGGAAAAAATCTTTTCTTGCAATTTTTTTAACAAATTTGTAAGAAAATTCTCATGAATATGAAAATTTTTAATAGTGTCTTTTTCTTCTAACCTATCTCTATTCAATTTATAACAAATTATTTCGTTAGATTTTACAAAAAAAGTTTACATCATTTTTATTGATGAACTTCCAACAAAATTACCAAAAAATATTAAAAATTACAATTACCGACATATTTGATGACGAATTTTAAAAAAAAAATTAATGACACATTTTTCAAGGTATTTTAAAAAATTTTAATTAGCAATAAATTTGTTGACAAATTTAAAAGAAAAAAGTTATTACCAACCGATTTACCAGCATATTTTATCATCATAATGTGGTTAAATCTAAAATGAAAACTTTAACATTCATTTTGTCAACAAAATTTATCGATAAAAATATTTATCATTAACAAAATTTCTGAATTCTCTGTAAATCAACTCCTCAATTCTCTTCAAATTTCTGTTGCTTACAGGCATACATAATTTAATTATTTTTTCTTGCATTTCAAACAAATAATATCTTTTAAATCAAGATATCATACCATTTAATTTTCAAGAACACCAATGTTCCTAAAAGTTAGTTCAAGCTTTCAATTTAATTCTAATTGCATGTACTCAAAGAGTCTCAAATTCCAATTCTTAGTCATAATTTCCAAATCAAAACTTTAGTTACCTATCTCAAGACTAAAGCACACTCCTATTATTATTCACTCTTTGTGCATATCACATGCAAGGAAAATTAGGAGAAAGGAAGAGAAAATTAAAAAGCTCACATAATATTACTCTACTTTTAAGGTTTTATAAGGTTTATTATTAACTTGGTGGATCGATTTTTTTTTTTAAATGAGAGAATACGAAAAAAAAAAACATAGGATTGCCTGTGAAATATAGAAGGAAAGCAAGATGAAAGAAAGGGTAGACAATTTTTCTTGCACTTCCATATGTTTCTTCTTGCACTTTCATTAAAAAAAATCTATTTTAATTTTTTGAATTATACAATTGAAAAGTATTTTTGACTTTCTAATTGTTTAATCTAAAAATAAAAAACAACATTTAAAAATTGGAGAGAGTTAAGAAAAATTCAGATTACACAATTTAAAAATGATTTTAATATACAATCTAAAAATCGTTTTTTACTTTTGAATTTCATAATCTAAAAATAAAATATATATTTTGTAGGTGGAAGAAGAAATTTCCAAAAGGAGTTAAGATCATAATTGCACTGTTTTTTTTTTCGCTGCACTCCCAAACAATTTTAGATCAAAGCCTAGAAGAAGAAAAAAATGCAATAAAGATCGACAACAAATGTCTTACATCCGACCTTCTCTTAAGCTGAAATATTTTTTTTTTCACGTGATAGGAAAATTAGTTATGATTTTGTATTTTTTTAACTTATAATTCTCTAAAATAACAAAAATTACAAACCATGTAGAAGAGTTTACAATGTTTACATATTTTTTAAATGTCTTAAATTTTATTTTTTATTTTTCGTGCAATATAGTCGTAGAATTATATACATATAGTGGACAATAAATCTATATGTTTGAGAATATTTATTGTTTATGTTGTCGATGTTATCAAAAATAAAATTATAAAAACTTGATAGATCTACCGTGAAATTACTTAAATATGATAGATTTAATCAAAATGGTTTAAAATATACAGTTAAATATGTTTTTGGTCGTGAAAATTGAAATTAGTTGCTTTTCGAAACTTTGACCCAATTCAGTCCTCCAACTTTATAAATGTGTGAATTTAGTTCTTTTAGCCAAATTTTGTTAAGTTTATTTGATATTTTGAACACATTTCTTAACTAACATTCAACTAACATTGAGGTGAAATTGTGTCAAATGGTGTAAACAACTCAAATGGTATTATGAAACATATTCGAAACATCAAATAAATTTAACAAAATTGGGTTAAAATGACTAAATTCATGTACTTCAAAGTTAAGGGACTAAATTGAATAAAAGTTTTAAAGAGGGTCTAATTCCAATTTTTACTAAAAGTTAAGGGATCAAAAACATATTTAATCCTAAAATATAAACTTGTTTTATTTTTAAAAAAATATATTATCAAACTAGTTAAAAAATAATACAATCTTTACAAAAAATAATTAAATACCTCAAGTAATTTAGTACATCAAATCACAATAAGTATGTTCAAAGTAATTTATGACATGAAAAAAAATGACATATTTGTTCATTTAAATATATAAGTGGGTATGATGTTGGATTTTGGTTTATTCATACTAAATTCACCGTCCAACTCATATAAAAGTAAGTTAAATTGGATTGAGTCTAATTTAATTTAAATGAAATTCAGCATAGTCTAATTGAATTGGATTAATCAGATTAAATTATCGAATATTAATATGATAAAAACACTCCTAAAAGCTATTTTCATTTATATGAATATATAACGTGTCTATTTAATATGTATTTAAATAATATGTATTTAATTTTAAATAGTTAAAGATAAATCAGGTTGGTTTTTGTTTGATCTAAGCACATAAATAGAGAGAACAAAGTCCCCCTTATATATATTAGACCCATACCTGGTTGAAGAAGTTTCGTAGAATCATAGGTTTGTGGTTTTGAGAGAAAAATGGCAATTTTGCAATGCATGCACCACAATCAACTTTTTTTATTGATTAAGCAAAAAGTAGTGAGTAAGAACAGAGACATATTAACAACCAATTACTTCTTCTTCTATATTTCCATCATTCTAACATTTTCCAAATTCGTTTTTTCTTCAGACAAATATTCCACTTTCATTCTGCCTCCAATATGGACCATACCAACACCAAATCCTCCAACTATAGATTAAAGTCCTACACTATTAAAAATAAATTATTCCTATATTTATAATATGTTAAATATGCTTCAAACTCTTTCCACTATTTTTAATCATATATGCAAATTATTTAGCGATCTTATTCTTTTGCTAACAAACCTGACCAGTTATTTGTAGTGAAATTTTTCCAAAAGAAATTATTCACAAGATTTAAATATAAAATCTTATTTGATTTACTGTGTAGTATCACTTGGACTAATTATTTATTGATAAATATTTTATTTCTTTAAGTGTTTTAAAATGTTTCTTTCATTAAATATGTCTCCCACTAAGCCATGGCGGGCTATGATGACCCACTTATGCAAATATAAGGTAACTTTACTACTTATCAAAGTTTCTATATAGCAGTTTTCTTTAATCATATTGTAAAAGGAATAAGTAGAGAATTTTATGCCCTACGCTTCTAGAAATATACCACTTTTATTTTTGGAAGATTAATATTGAATATATACTAACGTGAAACTAATACCTAACCAATTTCAAGTCATTTTGATTTACAAATCTCAAGCTAGTTTATTGCATAAAATACATACACACTAGTAATTAATTATTATAGTGAAATAATATAATATTCTTTTCTAATAAGTTTTGTAAGATTAGATCATGATGTCGTCTTACAAGTGTACACACAATAAAAATATGGCATAATAGCATTCTAACCTTTTACCCACAAAAACACAATGACAATTTTATAAATAATAAGAAGTATATATATTAGTTCAGTTTTAGGGAAATCCGATATAATATTTATATTTATGTATTTCATAAATATTAAAAATCGAAAAAAAAAAAACTTATACAAATCACCATTCTTTACGAGTTGTTTAATGTTTTGCCTAAAATAAAAAGAGACAATGTGAAATTTTAAAGCAACTTGTTTGTAAAAAAAATAAAAAAAAAACTCTTATTGGATTGCTTAAAATTAAATTTAAGGGAAGAGTTTGAAGACAATTAGAAAGATTTAACTAAGTCAGTGATCATGGGTATTATGTAGCATAAAATATATGCAATGATGTTCACTTTATCAAATACTATTTCCCTTTTGATTTTGATCAATGTTAGAAATAAATTTTAAGCTTAACTCAATTCTACAAAATCAATTTATAAAATAAGAATTGTACTTACTTATATATATATATATTGTAAATTGACTTTATCTCTAATCGATTCTAATAATTCATGTGTCAAAACTGAAGTTCAAATTTCTTAAAAGTCGATTTTCCTGTGTTAACAAATTTTATCGACTAAACCTGCATTGAGTTAGTATGAAATTGGTTTAAAATATTCCACATTTAATTTTGGTCCCAAATATTAAACTCAAAGTCTTCAGTCTTATAAAAAGAAAGCAGAATTCAAGCCATTCACATCTTCTTTAACTTTTCTTTTTCTTTTTCCTTTGAATAAATTCTATAATAATGTGGCTATCCTTCATGTCTTCCACTTTTTTTTTGTGTCTTTTCGACTTTTGTTATTGTTTTTATTCTGATTTTTCCACAGTGTTTGGATACAAAAGCAAAGCCTTCACTCGATAATGTAAAAGGGATCGAATTTCTGCTATGAATATGATGTAGGGCTAATTTGACAGCCTTTCAAAAATACAAACAATTTTTTTTTAAGTGGTAAAATGATCTTCAAAATGATTTGAGCATCGATAAAACATTAAGAAAAAAAAAATGAAGTTTATTAGTGGTGGGTTTGGGAAACAGTCAAATGGAACATGTTCGAAAATGATGAGATCAAACAATGTTGTCATGATAATTATTTCTTACCACACACAAACGTGACCACAGTTCCACTTCGAAATGCAAACAAAGTTAGAAACGTCACCACTGAAATATTGCTGTTCTTTTCGGTGACAACATTTGGCATGCAAACACCAAAGTCATATGAATTTGTCAAGAATTTTAACGTGAGTTGATGTAGGTAGAATTGGACTATCGGATTCAGCAAAATCAATAAAACCTTATCTCACGAATATTCATCTCCGTCTAAAACCAAAGTTTGATTTGATGCGTAACTCTAAAGAAAAAAAATAGAATCCACAGATGTTAGTTGATAATTTTGTTAGTAAAGAAGTTGAATCCACAATTTCTTTTATCTATCTTTTAAACTCACCAAATCAATCTTATTTGTTTACAAATTATTAATTGAGGATCGAACCCACAACTTTTCTCTTCTTTTTAATTTCTTATTTCTCCATGTTTGATCAAGATGCACAGATACGATCCGTGTATCGGATGCGACACGTATCCAATACGTCAATACGTTTATTTTCAAAATAATAGGATATGGTACGTGATAGATACGTGATATATGAACTTTAAAAAGTGTACAATAATTCTTACAAACATAATAAATATATGATTGTTAATGTGTGAATCCAAATTTCCTAATTAGAGACCAATTAATTTAGTAGTCAAAATCTGATAACTAATGTTAGTGACCAATTTAAAAACCAATTCATAATTGAAATTATTTTAATTATCAATTTAGAGACCAATTATAATTTTTCAGAACTATTCTAGTTATCAATTTAGTCACTATATAGTGACTAATTATTTTTTGTCACTAAAATTGATCACTATTCAAAGTTTTATTATGGTATATTACAACTTTATAAATTATTAGATACTTCATTGATAAATATCGTTAAAGTATTCTAAAGTATTGAACACGATACGTGTTGAATACGGATATATAACCCAAGTTGAAGTATCGATACATTATAGGATCATGTATAATCATTAAGAAGAATAAAGTTTTCTCTCCGATACTCAAACAACTGGAATGAGTATCAAATTATAATGAAACTAATATATA
>Ga0214543_1009973_pt1:0-10000 | contig 14405 bp, 8 predicted proteins | sample CNSS2metaG_FD_160094 | JGI IMG/M metagenome (GOLD analysis project Ga0214543, IMG submission 160094) | Root nodule microbial communities from cowpea collected in UCLA plant growth center, Los Angeles, California, USA - CNSS2 | ecosystem: Host-associated > Plants > Roots > Nodule | place...
TATATATATCCTAATTTGCTTTAATGTATTGGTTGTGGGCCATCTAATATTGGTTCTGAGAATGAAGAATATTTAATGAATTAGTAATTGTTTTGAAATTTTTTAGTAAAAATATTTAATAATGTGATATGATTTTAGTTTATAATGATATAAAATAATTACTTTTCATTTAAATAATTTTCTTAAAATTAATTTTAATTTCCTTAATTTAATGTAATATTTTATTTTTGTCATTCTTACATTATTATAATATTATTATTGTTAGTCCCTATCTCAAGATCTAAATTAGAAGTGTAACCTAATTCTTACTATAAAGTCTATGTTAACTGCATCCCATATTAATAATTTTTTAAATTATCCTTCATAAAGTGGTTTCTTAATTTCAATAGTTAATTAGTGAAGTACATTAATCTTTCAGTGAAAAATATATTGTTTTAGTCCTTGTATAAGATAATTTAACTGTATTCTTTTTTCAATCTATCATTTTTGTACAATTCATCTCTTTTATATGTAAGTAACAAAAATTTAATCCATGATTAATTTTGGAGAAGGATATTACTTAAGCTAAATAGATCAACAATTTTAGAAAAATAATTCAAAAACTAAAAATGCGATATAATAATATCAAAATTCAAAATTAAAAGAAAAAAAAACTGAAACAAATAAAGAAAGAAAGAAATGACATTTGTGGGCAGTGTGGTTAATTAGTTTATGCAGTGATAGTTTTGTCCAACATTCTATATTTAGTGGAAGAGGTTCTCATGAAAGTATTGTAGGAAAATAAGGAAGGTAAAGAATTTAACAGCGACAAATGCGAGAGTGCATAGAGAACAAATTTTCAAGAGATAAAAGTGGATAATCTTCAAAGTTTGTGTACCATTCTCAAGGTGATGCATTGGAGAAAGAACAAAATAACAATGCCAACATAGGCTGCAGATCGTACAAGATTATATTGTTTTGTTTTTATTTAAATATAAAGTTTTTTGATTGGTTTTGATTGATATTTGTGTTTAGGTTTATAATTAAAAAGACCAGTGCTTTAAACATTAATTTAAATAAAGTTTGAAATTATTCTGAGTCATTATCATTATTCATAACAAGAATAACACAATGTAGTTGACTATTCCGTTTATCTACTGTGAATAAATGAATGAATGACTATTAGATGTGAAAACTTGTAAAGTTGAAGTAGTGAAATAATTGCTTGATTTAAATACTACTTTTAACCAGCAATTTCAACAAAACAGAATCATGTAGCTTATTTTTCTTTGTCATGCCCTCCTTTGATTCAATAATTTCTAACATTCTGTCATTGCAGCAAAAAATCATAGATGCAGAAAAGAGGGAATGCATTATTTTAATTACAACTACATTTGATCTTTCACCTTTTATTTAGATCCACTAGGTTAGGCTGAATTAGGCCATCCAGTTAGAGAAGAGAGGATGAAGAAAAGATACTTAAAGCTATTGAAATAATCTGTAATTCTGAACCATAGAAAGAAGACAGAGCTGTGTTACAATGGTATTGCTGAGTATACAAGCTAACATTAGGACACAGTCTTACTCCAAGCAAGAAGAATATCCTGGTACCTTTTTGATTCCCATATCTTTCATCTTACTTCTCACCTTTCTCACATCTTCCCATCTATCAGCAGAGGCATAAATGCTAGCAAGAAGTGTATGAAGACTTGAATCACTTGATTTAACTTTCGCCAGTGCTGTAGCAAGCCTTTCACCCATATCAATATTATTGTAAGTTCTGCAGGCACTAAGCAAAGCTCCATATACTGGAACTATTATTTCATCGTTTTCATTTGGTAACTTCCTTACCAACTCCTCTGCCTCTTGTAACAGTCCGGCTCGACCAAGAAGGTCAATGAAACACCCATAGTGCTCTAAATTTGGCTCAATGTCATACACACTTGTCATGGAATGAAATAACTTTCTTCCTTCTTCAACCAATCCTGCATGAGTACAAGCACTTAACACAGCAATGAAGGTAACATCATCAGGTTTAAACCCACGCACTTGCATTGCTTCAAATAACTCAAGTGCTCTACTTGTTTTACCATTCATGGCCAGTCCACATATAATTGCAGTCCATGAGGCAGTGTCCTTTTCCTTCAATCCATGAAAAATCTCCAATGCTATATCTATGCAACCGCATTTAGCATACATTTCAATAAGGGCAGTCCCAACCACAGCATCCACTAGGATTCTGTTTTCATCTATGTAATTATGAATCCACTTGCCTTGTTCTAGAGCTCCTGATTGAGCACAACCCGTAAGAAGAGTAACCACAATGAAGTTATCAGGTCTCACACCTCTCATCTGCATCTCCCCAAATAACGCAATTGCCTCTTCAAAACGATTAAACTGCACATACCCATTAATCATAGCTGTCCAAAGAACAATGTCCCTACTTGGACTCCTCTCAAAATAATCTCTAGCTTCATCCAACAAACCACATGTCACATACCCGGTTACCATGCTGGTCCAACAATTCACATTCTTAACAGGCATTGTATCGAAAATCTTCTGGGCAACGCTCACATGCCCACACTTACAATACATGTCCAACAAAGCATTCCCCATTATGGTAGTTAAATCCAGTTCATTCACAATGTAATCGTGAATTTCCTTACCAAGCTCCAAATTTCTCAATGACGTACACGCGGACAGACTGCTCACAACCGTGGCTTCATTAGGCTTTTCATTGCTCTCCTTTCGCATTCGACGGTAAACATCCACAGCCTCCTGGAACCTCTTGCACCTGACATAACCCGAAATCATGATGTTCCAAGAAACCGTATCCCTCTCAGGCATTTCCTCAAACACCTGTGTGAAGCCCTCGACCAGGCGCAACTCTGCATACATGTCCATCAACGAGTTACCCACGTAAGCGTCAAACGCAAGGCCAGTCTTAACCACAAAAGCATGAACCTTTTTTCCTTCCCCAACCTCCCCAATACAACCAATACCCTTCAAGACATAAGGGTAGGTGTAGTTATCAGGCCACACACCATGTTCCCTAAGTTGCCGAAACAGAGAGATGGCACTCCTAAAACTACCCCTTTTCACAAAGGCCTTGATCATGAGGTTATAGATAAACAAAGAGGGGGTATGAATGTATTTGAAGATTCTGTTTGCATAGTTGAAATCCCCTAGTGATGAGTCCATGGAAAAGGCCATGAGCTTGTTAAGGGTGTCTCTATCTTGTTGAAGGCCAACACTGAATATGTGGGCCTGAATTTGCTTCAACTGGGACAGGGATTTGCAGCTTTTGAGAAGAGAAATGTATGTGCCCTTCATCAGTTTTAAACACATCATTGCTTTGTTGGTTATTTGATGATCACATCTTATGATGTAGAATGATATAGGAAAGCATTATCCGCAAGTTGTTGGGACTGAAGGCAGAATGAAAAGAAAAAAACAGAGAATAGTAGATTTTGTATGTAATGGATGGAACTGAGTTTGAAAGGTGGCGCGAGTGGATTTTGATCGTGAAAGAGCAAAAAGTGAGACACATTCGATCGAACCACACTATTATTTTCACATTCATAAACTTTTTCCACTGTATTTACATTTATTATTTTACTTGTTTTTTTTACAAATATAAAAATTTATTCTTTTAATGATTATTATACCTATGAAAGTGAATTGTCAAGTTACTCCATAGCTGTAAAACAATCATTTTCTAAGATCAAGATAATAAAAAAGATATACAAAGACTAAAATTGTAGAATTGTAGAAAACATGACATTGACCGAATGAAAGAACAAGACAAAATATAAATTTCTTGGTATTTATGTGCAACGTTGTATTTGGCAAACGAAAATGATATTTCAACAAAAAAAAATTTGATAAGTTGTTGACAATGTTGACGTGACATGTATTTTTTAAATTTTTATTATAAAATTATAAGTTCACACGTGCGGCTGAATTGAAAGTGAAAGTGAAATTTTAATAAGAGAGAGGACGGGAGAAAGCGAGAAAAGGGAGAAACAGGAAAGTGAGAAAGAGAGACAGAGAAAGAGGGAGAAAGCGAGAAAGCAAGAAAGGGAGAAACGGGAAAGCGAAAGGGAGAGACACATAACAACTGCTTTGGATAGAGAAAGAGAGAACAAGAATGAGAGAGAAAAGTTAGTTCCAGCACCATGTCGCCGGAGTACCAAAGAGGTAGATATAGACGACGAGAGAGTGAGAGAAGTGAAGCACTGCAGATTTGTGGTGGAAAATTGGAGTCATTGCAGTCGTTTGGGTGGGTTACTAGAGACAGGGCGTAGAGGAAGTCGTCGACGACAACGATTTCGTCTTCCCGACTGTACAATTGAACCTTTGTCGTAGCCCATTTCATTTATTTAACCCAAAGGTAATGTATTTCGTTCGATTTATGTGTAGAGAATTATTTAATTTAGTTTTGAAAGTTTGACTGAATTGGGGGAGTTTCATTTTGTTTGCGTGTGTTTGTAAATTTGATTTCGTTGGCTGTCAATGTGGTTGTTGGTGATTTTTGTTGTTTGAGAGATATGGTTGGTGAATGAGCATTTTATGTTTGTGTTTGATTGTCTGCTTTGTGTAAAGGGTATTGATGTTGGATAAATTTATTGTTGCCTTTACATGTCATATTTTGTGATCCGTGTGGTATGTGTGATATGTATGGTGTTGTAGGATTATAAGATGGACCACAAACGTGATGGATATGTTGATTGCTCGGAGGAGAAGAAGGTTTGTTAATGTCGAGTCATGTAGTGATATTTCTTCAATTATAATGAATGACATTTAGTTGTTTGTTATGTTTTTCAGATTTTATTTCGTCATTTCTGCAAAACGAAGTTTATCGGTGCTATAAACAATAGATTAAGTGTGCAACAGAGGAAGTATATTGAAGGCACTCCTTTTTGGTGGTTGACCATGTTAAGTGATTCGATGAAGATCAGTAGGAAACTTCTGAGTCTTTTATGTTACAAATGGGTTGAGAGAAGGGGCAGTTTTGATATTGGTGGCCAAGTCGTTGAATTTAATCTATTAGATGTTTGTTTAGGGTTAGGTTTGAGGGTTTTGGGTGAAAGAATTGATTTAAATGAGACAGTTTTGGATAGTGACAGTTTGAATATTTTTGAGGGTGAAACAGTTACTGTTAAGTTGATATATGATTATCTTTTGAAATATGATGATGATGTTGGTGGTGTAGAAGTCTTTTGCAGGATTTACATTTTGTTAGGGATATCAGAATTCTTGTTGCCTAATAAGAAGGGTAGTGTTTTCCCAATCATTTTTAAGATAGTTGATGATATGGACAACATTGCCAAATATAATTGGAGTACACTAGTGTACGAGTACTTGGTTAGTAGCTTGTGCATTGCTTCATTGGGATTGAATAATGAGTCAAGTGCAAAGCATTTTGATGTTGTTGGATGTGTTTATTTGCTTCAGGTAAATACATTATTGTTTTTTATTGTGTTTAAGTAATGATGTTGATTGTGTTGAAGTTGCCGTTGTAATTTATTTTATTTTTTTGCAGTTATGGTCATTTGATCATTTACTTGTTTGCAACTCAAAGTTGACATGTAGGATGAATGTCAGAGTTGGTGACAAAGTCATAAGGAGTGCATTTGATAAGAATATGGTGAGGTCATGCTTAAAAATATCTTGTTCGTTTTAGTTTGAAGCTACATAGTGGGATTTTGTTTACAATTATATGTTGTTTTGTACAATGTGTTGTTGATGTGTTAGTGTCAGATGAAGAACTTCATCATGATGTTGTAAAAGAAGCATTTAAAGAATTTGGCATTGGCTATAGAAAACAAGATTTGAAGGACAAGGAAGAGGTTCTTCATCTTCTCCAGTATGAAGAAGGTGAGATAGCTGATATCGAACATTCAATTTTTGAATTAGAAGAAATGGTTGCAAAATGTACGGGTGAGGTTGGAAATGAAGACCACCCAAATCATGCTTGTGCTGAAGATGATGAAGATGATGGTGATGACGAAATGTTTTATGACCCTCCCGCTAAGCCGGATCAGGATGAAGATGTTGTTGTAAATGATGATAGTGGACAACATAGCAACATGTATGACCGTATGAAGGCCCAACCTCGAAGGCGGTTCAAGAGTGGTGTGACAAGAACACCTTTCTCTGTTTATGGAAATAAGAAGAATTTGAAATTGAAATGACCAACATTGGGATGAGATGTTGGGGATTTTGAATTGCATAAATGTAGTAATGAATTTACGTTTTTTTTGTTGTATTAAGTGATGACTTCTATGTGGATGTTATTATTGCAATACCAAGTGTGCTGTGTACTTTCTTTTTGTATTAAGTCTGATGTATCCTTAATGCATGTTATTTTATTTATGGGAAATATTAGTTTACATTGTTATGTTTAGTTTGTTGCCTTTTGTTGAAGTTAATCATTAATGTAAGATCTGGATTGAACAACAACAATATTGAGCAAAAGTCCCTACTAAAACAATTGGAACTACCCATTTAATATTATCTTGGGACATTTGTTAAAACAAAAAGGATATTGGGAAATATTGAAGTAGTAAATTTTCATTTGTGTGAATGTAAGGCAATGCATGAATGATGGATAAGGACTTTGTAAATTACTTCATCAATCAATGAATGATCCAAATACCATATGTAAATGACCTTTACTGAAGTCTACACTGTACAGACTAAACCTTGCATGTAACTCCCCACATAGTTATGCCTTACTCCCCACTTTTTTTTATTTGCGTTTTCTGGGTTCTGTCTTGTTTGACAAAGCACCCACTGTAGTTGATGGAGATTGGGTTATGGAGAAGAATTTGTTAGTCATTGAATGAAAGACCAATGATCCAAATACCATATATATATATGACCTTTACTGAAGTCTGCACTGTACAGACAAAAACCTAAACGTAACTCCCCACATAGGTATGCTTTACACTCCACTTTTTTTTTATTTATGTTTTTTGGGTTCTGTCTTGTTCGACTAAGCACCCACTTTAGTTATGGAGATTGGGGGATGGAGAAGACTTTGTAAGTCATTGAATGAAAGAGCAATGATCCAAATACCGTATATAAATGACCTTTACAGAAGACAAAACATTGTTATCAACAGTAAATGGTTATAAAGAAAAAAAATACTTCGCTCTCTTGGAACAACTTCTCAATGCATCTTGACTTGAAGTGAACATCTGGTCAGGCCAATATTCTCGGAAAAATTAACTGCAAATTTGGCCCACACAATGAAAGTCTTTCTACAGCCCAAATCTACACAAAACAACATGCTGCATTATTACATTTTAAACATTGTACAAATGAAAAATAATTATTAAATGAAGTATAGTGTATCTGCAAAACTGGTGCTGAACCACTTAGGCAAAGCTCTCTCTGCTCGAGTGCCAAAAATCCGCAAATTAAACTTTTAACTAAATAACTATGAACTGCCTTACCCCTATTGTAATTTGACAGCCCATCTATATCATCTAAAACACTACAAGGTATATTACTAATAGTTTTTGAATTCCTAGGAAAGTAAAGCACAACAAAACAAACAAATATGTACAAACGACAAACGTTATCAACTTGATCAGAATCACTATCTACCAAACTCTGAATGATTTCAATAACAGTTTCAACAGTTACTATTCTGTCTTCCAGAAGTCCACCCACTACCCCACAAATAGTTTTATCAAAATCTACATCTAACCCAACAACCGCCAATCCTAAAGACATGCAAATGTCAGCACAAGTAAACGGGATTGACCGTTGCATGACACGAAATGATTCCTGAGCAGGTAGCCAACGCTTCAATAACTCAAGCCAAAAAGGGGTTTACATATCTATAATGGTTGTTGCATGTGCAAACACCATTTGAATGGTGTATCCTGAATCCTTTCACGATGGCTATCCATGATTAACCCATTCATTTGGGCAATCCACTTTGTGTAAGAAAAAGTACGCAATCGAGCCTAACAATCAAAATATTTGCAAAAATTAATACTTCATTTTAATTTATACAACAAAATAATCACAACCCAATCTACAAATTACAACATGTCGATACCTTCTCATTGAATCCACATTCACCAACCATAACTTTATGATGACCTACTACTCTTGTCAGTACCTCTTGATGGACAATAGGATCTTTCACTATCCCTCTTCCTACCTGAACAGAATATGATATTCAAAGGTTAGAGATAATATTTTTCTCTTATTTTTTCACAAGGAGCAACAATGATGGTTATTTAATACAAAACTATTATGAGTATAATCCCACAGGCACACAACTATAAATATACGGACGTTATTTTCATCTGACACATTGGGATAAAAGTTGTCTATTCACGCAAAGCCTTACAAAGGTTTACAAACGATGTCCGACCACTTAATGATCAATAGACATAGGAGACATAATCGTGATCATAATTTTTTCTTATAATTTGAAACATTTTACTTCTAATAGGACTGTAGGACTATGGTTGACAATATTTCAGAGCTTACCCACACAATAGAGATGAATGAGAGGTCTAAAGTCACCAAATCAAGATTTTGGGGGTCTAGGCACAAACCAAAGTAGATTTCTTACACAACACGAAATACAGGATATTGTTGAACCACCTCACATTCAAAACCTCCCTCTACTGAAACCCTAGAAATTAAATACAAATGAAGTAACTGCCTACAATTTTAAAATACAGACAACAACACACCAAGACACACATATGGAATTAGAAAACATGTGCTTTCTTCAAAATTTTCAAGCACCCACACCTTTATAACACACAACACGGAGCGGAAAAAATCGCTTGTCAAAAATTCACTAAACATTCACGAAAACACCACCAAATAAGTTTTCCCCAACTCCATAAAAAATGAACATGTACAAAACCAAGTTTTTCGCACAATAACTCAAAACTTGACAAAAATGAAATTAACTTCATCATCATCCAACATAGTACGGAAATATCAAATGGGAGCAAAAGAAACTTACAATGCAACGCGAAATACCACGAAATGCTTGCCGCCGATGATGGAAGGTGGCCCCAAAGTTCGCAAACCCACTACCAACTCCAAATGTCACGGTCTGGATGATAGGGATAGTTTATGCGAATACTGTAAGTATCCTCCACTGAAGACGGCGAAATGCTTGCCGGCGAGACACTCTCCGAACCACAAACCTCCGGCGACCACACTACTTGCTTCCTCTCTCTCTTTGAATACTCTTTTTCTCACTTCGTACCCTCGCTTTCCCTTTCTCTCTTCTTCACTTTCTCTCTCTAAGTAAGATTTTATTTTCAATTTCCATTAATTCTGCCGCACGTGTAACTTTTCATCAACATTGTAAAAAACTTGTCAAATTTTTTTGTTGAAATATTATTTTTGTTTGGCAAATGTTCCATTAAATATAAAATTCATGATTAAATTGAATTTATCATAGATAAAGGAATGCTAACCTTGTGTTTGGATGAAACATTTCAATAATACCGAGAAATTAAAATGCATATGTTTTGTATTTGAATTGTTTGCAATTAAATTCCCTTTTATTTTCTAAATAATTTGTTTGTATAAAAAAGTTAAAATACCTTACATTTCAATTTCATATTTGGATAAAACAATTGAATTTCTTGTGAATCTTAAAACTTTTTAATTGAGAACCTACAGTTAAGTGTGGCTATTAACTTTGTAATGTAACACTTACACTATTACTCTCAATAAATGTCGCCAGATAAAATTTTGTTACAATAGATCATGATAACAACATCTTTTTCGTATATTTACTAAATTGTTTTTAAATATAATTAAAATTATAAATTATGAAATTAAAAAAATACAAAGTTACAAAATATAAAACATGTAAGTGTAAAATTATAAAAAATAAATTAAAAAATAAAAAATATTAAATAACAACAATTAAAAAATTATAAAAAAATAAAAATATTACGAAATTATAAAATATACAAATATAATTTTTATTTTTTTGTAATTTTATATTATAAAACTATAA
>Ga0214543_1009974_pt1 | contig 14405 bp, 8 predicted proteins | sample CNSS2metaG_FD_160094 | JGI IMG/M metagenome (GOLD analysis project Ga0214543, IMG submission 160094) | Root nodule microbial communities from cowpea collected in UCLA plant growth center, Los Angeles, California, USA - CNSS2 | ecosystem: Host-associated > Plants > Roots > Nodule | place: USA...
TATTTTCTATTCGATTAAGAAGCAAAGGACATAGATAAACAAAAACCACAACAATAATCAAAATAACAAACACATAAATTCATCTAACCTCAGAATCCAGTTAAGAAATTACAATGGAATCAACCCTAAAAGCTTAGCCCTCCATGGCTTTGATGGAATACATGATGATATGAAGGAAAGAAAATAAAAGAAAGAATGAGAGATGTGGTGGAGACGGTATCTGCCAAAACCAGAGAGTTCTCAGTGTCTAAGTTGTCGTAAGTTCCCCTGTTTCTGCTCCCTTAAGTCTCTTTATATAGGCTTCAACTGGACTTTGGGCTTTATCTGTCAGTTGCTAAAATCTTTTATTTTTATTTAATTAATTAGCAACTCAATTCCTGTCCAATTTCCAATTCTGCCCCTCTTATTTAACCATTTTTGCAGTTTTGACCAGAGTTGACTGCTTGCTGACTTTGATCAGTTGACCAATGTTGACCAGTTGACCAGTTTGACTGTCCTATCAGATGTTGACACATGGCAGTGCAGACTCTCTCTCTAGAATTAGGGTTTCACTCTCACACTCTTCTCCCTCCCTTGGCTATGCGTGACGACGCGACTGACGGCGCGACTTCTTCTCCGGCGATGCTCACAGCATGGTGGTTCATGGTGGCTTTGCTCCAGCAGCGTTTTCCGGCGTGGCCGTGACTAGTTCTGAAGATTGCAGGAATGGCGTGAAGCTGCTGCCATGGTGGTTGTGCGCGTTGCACGGTTGGTTCCAACGAGGGTGTGCGCGTTGCGCGGTGGCTGCCAGCGAGGGTGGCAATGGCGCGAACGGATTCTGGTGTTGTCGTTGATGTTTGCAGATGCAGATATGCAATGGAGGTGGTGCTGTTCTGGTGTTCGCGGAGGCTGCAATGGTGGTTGCGAATCTGGTTCGTCAATGGAAGATGGTCACGCCGCCGCTGTTACAGGTGCGTGATGAAGTGGCGCGCTCGTTGCTGTTGCGTGGCAGTGTTCGCTGCTGTTGCGGACAAAGTTGTTGGATCTGTTACAGGTTGGTTGTTGTGTGGTCTCCGGCGCGGTGGTTGATGGTGGCGAGGCGGTGGATGTGCGCTGTAGGTTGGTGACGGCGTAGTGCAGGGATGGTGGTGATGCTTGGAACAAGATGGAGGTTGAAGATGGTGTAACTGCGGTGGCCGGCGAGATTGGCGGTGGCGACTGCCGTGGAGGTGGAAGGAGAGAAGAAAATTAGGGTTAGGGTTTCATGAGTGAGATGAAGGAGATGATGATGTGGCAAGATCTGAGCGGTCAATTTGGTGAGTGGAGGATTACGACACGTGGCATGATCTGGTTGAGTGGAGTTTAAGTGGTAGGAGGGGTGCAACTTAGTGAAAACTGGGGGTGCAGAACATGTTTTTGGTGGTCCACTTTAGAAGGAGTGTGCAATTAAAATCTGGGGGTGCATTTAGCTCCTGATTTATTTTTTTCCAGAATTTCCTGATTTTGGATTTATTTTGTAACTTTGAATATTTCAAATCCACACTATCAATGACCAAAAATAAATTTCAACTGCATTAACAAACGTTAGAATATCCAATAATATTTTATGCAACTAAAATCAATTTTTACGCCACTTTTACTAAACTTTCTCAATAAATCCAATAATCACAAATCTTAATTAAATCAATCTTTAAGCACAGAAAATTCAATTAAATCCTCAAATTTAAATATTAAATGAGGGCAAAAATTTGAACTCATCAGCATGCCAAGTTTTGGTGCAGGCTTTTGTTTTCGTGTTTTGTTATTTCGTTGTAGCACTTTGTTAAGGGTAGCATTTGTGCTTTTAATGACCCATCAGTGAACGCTAAGAACTGAAGGATAGGCTATTGTGAGGTTTTTCGTCATACCTAGAGAATCAAGGATGATTCTTTCGCCTGTGTGAGGCAGTGCAAGGGATCCTCTTCGCTTGTGCAAGGTAGTGGAAAATGATGAGTTTGAATGTTGTACTTTCTCGTTGAGCTAGACAGTGGAAAGAGAAAAGATGTTTTGCCCTGAGTTTCGACTCGTTACTGAATATAGTGTTTGGTGTGTGATTCATCGAAGTTGTTACTCGTAAGTCCTTGGGGAGCAAGGGAGGTAGGTCTGGTGCTGCGAAGGCAGGACAACTCGAACCATCATGTTCTAAGGAACTAGGTCATGTGGTAGGGAGCCTATGAAAGGAAAACAAGAGCGTGGTTGTGATTATCATGCTAGAGTATTTTACTTGGTTGGATGTCATCTTTAATATTACTTGTAATGTCTTGTTTGGCTAAATTTCTTTTTTTATATCATTTTCTATGCTTAGCTTACCTTTGTTTGTTTTGTGTGTTTGTTGTATGTGCGATGATCATATGACGTGTGTAAATCCGGGAGTTGGTGATAATGCAAATGTTTCTGGCGTAGAATAGATTGACAAAAGTGTGGGATGAACTCGAGATTTTATTCTATTGAATTAGGTTTTAAAATGTTAAAGACAATATAACTTCTTTTATCTATTGTTGTTAGATGAAAATTTTAGATAATTGATGTTTTGAACTATGCATTTAAAATTAAATTATAAAGTTTTTCTGAAGTACGTTTTCGACAATAATCGTTTTACGCTAAATGTGCATGATTTGTATCTTTTTGTGACATCCTAAATTAGGGTGTTATAGTAGGCAATTTTAGGTTGTAGGCATTTTTGCTTGCTCTTTACAGAATATTTATCTGCTCCACGATAGACACCAATTGTTCTTACAAGGACGATTTATACTCTACAAAGTCTCCAAAAGGGGCTTCTAGTGTCCACGATCTTCACTTCAGGAATATCTCGTCTTCAGCTATCGAACCAAAGGGGTGGAGGGCGTGCCTGCAAAAGACACTATGATGAAAAAGTATAAAATGTTAGTATAACTCAATTACTTTAAATGTACTTAATTTTAATTTATATATTTAGTACCATAGTATTAAATTTGTTTTATGTGTTGGAACCTTTATTTGGTTTAATTGTATTTATAGAGCTTTTATCTTGGTCCAATAACATTTTGAAAGGTAGATCAAATGTCACATGACTACTTCATTAAAGGTTTGCTCGTTATTGGAAGATCTAGTATTTCATCGAATAAAGTAAGTATTTTTCCTATATAAAATTTGTTGTCATTAATATCTTTATCATTATATCTTTACATTTTAAAATATTAATTGTTTCTTATATTTATTTGCCAAATCAAAATGTTCGAAGATACTACATTTTATTATTGCATTTAAAATACGTATTTAATTTAAATGTTTTGAGGTGGAAATAGGTCTCTTGTATAAATTGTTTGTATTCATTTTTAGATATTAATTGTGTATTTTTGTCATTTTAAATGTAATGCATAATTTATATTTTAATTTTTATATATGATGTTTATTTATTTTAACATTTTAGAATTTGTCTATTTTTATGATGCGAAAGTAATGTGACAATTTCACATCAATTCAATTTCCAATAAGAATGAAAAAAATTTATTATAAAAATAATTAATAATGATCATAAAAAATTGACATTGTCACTCTTGCAAAGAATTAATAGTGATAATTATTTTTGTCACAAAAGAAAACCAATAAGATTTTAAAATATTGTCACAAATACAACACCGATTAAAGTACCAATTCTGACAACTAATATGCCACTATTATCTTATGTATTTGTGACAGTTTATTATATTGTTACTATTACATACAATTAAAAGTGAAAATTATTTTTGTCACAATAGAACCTTAGAACTGGAAAAATATACAACCTTAGCTTGAAGCGTAACCACACTATTTTGAACTCTACTTTTGTAATCTTCCATCTTTGAATATCGACTTTTACTGGTGTTCGGTCCACGAGTTAGTCTTAAGAGTTTCAAAAACATTTGGAATTGCGTAAACCTTTTTTCTTAAACCATAATAAGAAAGTTTTGTTGTGTTCATTAAGTGTCCATTTTTCATTCATCCGTAGGTGTGCAGACTTTATTTTATCAATGTGTTGCGAAATGTAAGGAATCACTTCTATAGTGTTGTTTAAGATGTACAAATGGGCTTGATCAACTTCTTTTCTACTAACACTTTCAATCTTCGCTCCTTAAACATTCTTACATTCATATTTACCTTCATGTCTACTCTTAGGAACTCTAACTGGTTCACAACTTGGCATATAACTTGAGCAAAATACAATGGCTTCTTTTGCAAAGTATCGCTCTATAATTGAAGCTTCCGGTTGATAATGATTCTTGACATATCCCTTTTAGATCTTCATGTATCTCTCAACTAGGTACATACATCTCAAGAAAATCAGCCCACATAATTGAATTTCCTTCACTAGATGAAATATCAAATCAACCATGATATCGAAAAATGAGTGTGGAAAACACATTTCCAACTAACACAATAGTCTAATAGCCTCATTTTCCAAATCATCTAACACTCGAGGGTCAATAAATTTCTTGCATATAGGATTAAAGAACATACTCAAACATGATAGAATAATTCTAACAAAAACAAGTAAAAGATGGCTCAAATAGCTACCAGTAAAAGTTTTTGCATCAACATATGACAATCGTGGGAATTTAAACCAACTAACTTTAGAACAGAAACAAGGCTACTAATATTTGAAGAGTAACATTGGGAAACCTTCACACTTCTTAAACATTGACAAAAAATTTGCTTTTCTTTTTTAGAAAGACTCTGACAGGTTGAGGACAAGTATGTGCATTTTATATTAATCACTATTGTATGATGATAAAAACATCCTTAACATATGAAGAATAAACTATATATTCAAATCTTAAATAAAAAAAAAATTCTTTTTCTATAGATACATTCCATAAATTTTTTATTAAAAATACTATGATATGACGTGTTTTAATAAATAATTATTTTTGACATATATACTATATCACTTTTAATAAAATTGTTGTGATAAATTAAAAACTTGTCACAAATAATAAATAATATATAAGTAGTGACAAATTTTATATTTATCATTATTGCAATTGTATGATAACAAAAATATCCTTAATATATGAAAGATAAATCATACATTTAAATCTAAAACAAGAAAAATTATATATTATTTTTCTACATACAAATGTGTATGAGTTTTTTATTAAATGTGTAAAATAAATTTTGTAACTAGTTATTATTGACAAAAATAATTTAGCATGTAATAATCAATAGTTTGTTATTAATAATAAATCATTATTAATTATAAATATTTAATAAATTTTATATTAATTATATATTATTATCATAACAAAAATAGTTTTATTATATAATGGTTTTGAATAATTATTTATAACATGTATTTTTAATTTTTTAACGTAACTATTGTGACAATTTTTTAGTTTTGTCATTAGTATACTTAGTATTTGTAATAAATTAAAAACTAGTCACAATTAATATATAAATTGTGATAAAGTTTATATTCACAATTAATATATAAATTGTGACAAAGTTTATATTTGTTACTAAATTTTTGTCACAAAAGTTTATACTTGTTGTAGTTACTTCAGAATAATACAAGAAATATGGGAAGTTGACTATGTAAGTTTTAGAGTACTGTTAGCTTTCAAGTGTAAATGGGTTGATAGCAATTCGAGTATGGGACGAATGACCTTGGCTTCACTTTGGTTGATCTTAACAAAATGAGTTATATAGAAGAACCATTTAGTATGGCTAGTCAAGCTACACAAATATTTTATGTCATTGATCCATCCAATTAGAAATGGTCAGTTGCATTAGAAGGAAGAAGCATGCACAAAAATCATGATGAAGACTGTCTAGATATACTTGAGACAACGCCTTTCTCATCAAGAACCATTCATGACAAGGTTGATGACATAGCCAATGACATTCATGCTATTCGAAGTGATCACAATGAAGGCATATGCGAGAAAAGAATACGTTAATAGGTGTTTATTTATTAATATTGTTACATTTACAATTTTTTATTTATCATATTCTAACCTTATATATGTAATTGATTATATTTTCCTTATTAACATTTACTAACGATGTGTTTTCAAGTATGATGAGCTCTAGATTAGAAAATAGTGGACCTGGTAGATTTGTGATGTGGTTGTCGAATGTCACAAACTAACAGATTGTCTCGGAGAGGTTGTTGGTCAAGATTGATTCTAGATTTGGTGAATGGGTCAAAAAGTACCGTAGCTATATAAGATTGTTGGCCAAAACACATATCTCTACTTTTAAGAGCAAAAATTTTGACATTCCAAACACTCAGTGAATTAGGAAGAATGTGTTATCTCACATAGCCGCTAGAGGAAGGGACTTCAAGGCAAGACTCACACGTTTATATGTGTTTGAAGACATGCAACATGACACGCCTTCTAATAGGTACAAAATAAGTGAGGAGGAGTGGATGCAATTTCATGCATCTAGAGAGTTTAGGGACTTGCAGGTTTGTTTCTGAAATTTTTTTATAGTGACACTAGTTTTCCATCTGTGATTTACAATTATTAGATTTTGTTATGTGTTACAGGAAAAATGGACATCAACCTAGCAAAGACAAAGGCTTAATGATGCACCGCACGTACTATCTCGAGGTGGCTATGCATTATTGGAGAAACGAATGAGAAAGTCTCGTGCAAAGTGTAACGTCCTAGTCGGAAATTACTTATTTAAAATTAAAATGAGACAAATATTAATAAACATCATTTATTAATAAAATACTTTCTCAAAACACGGGAAAATTTAAGTCTTTATTTCAAAGCGCCAAATCCAAAATCCATAAAGGTGTTTATCGATTACAGAAATAAACTGTTTATAAGACTGATTAAAAAAATTACGCATAAAATCGTAAAACATCTTTATGTAAAAAATCCCATGTTGGCCCCACTCCGACTCTAAGCATCCATCCTGCTCACCTGCATCACATCTACTCCCATGTAACGAGTTACATGATCATCGGCAAACACACACAAATAGAGAGAGCTCAAATAAAAGAAATACAATATAAAATAATGTATTGATTTTAAACCCATTACTCTAATGTAAAACCCAATTATCAACCTAACATTCACATCCTCCTCTGGACGCCTCTTAATTCTACACCCTTTGATGATTAAATTGATCGATCCTTGTTGCCACGAGTGTTTACTCCCCCCTCTGACTAGAGGTCACTACCTATAGTCCACACACGAGAATAAAGTTGTTACGACCATGATCCACAACACCCAGTGGAGTTCCCCAATACGAACCACAGTCTGTATTTGTCCCAAGACTACCAAATCTGTCGGCTAACACCGAGGAGGGCAATCTTCCGAAACCCGTCTGTACGAGCCACGATGTCGCACACTCCACTAGACCTCTAAAACTACCAGGCTACAACCTCGAGTGGCCACTTGTTACCCCAATGCAAGTTGCACTCGTAACTGGGCCCCCAGCAAGGCATCGCATGAATACCTCAATCCAAAGCCGTGTAGAATCCTCATCGCAATCCAACTCTACTCCCAAACCGCCTAGTGCATCACTCGCGTCGCTAGGCGGAAATTGGTTCCAGGCCGCTTGGTGGTCTCCTTGCGTCGCCAAGCAATAAGCTCCTCCTAATGCCTCTATCAAACAACCTCTGCCTAGCGAAGCCTCCCCTACTGCTAGGCATCACGCAAGTCCAGTGGCCACTACCACTGTTTTGGGTCTCTATCGCCTGGCGACTCGTCCCACGTCGCCAGGCGCCATACCATTAGCTCAAGTGCTACTAGTTTTTGCATTTTGGAGAGGTTCTATTTGAACCCCAATCATACAACACACAATTCATAACACTCAAAAGTTATCCAGTCATAACCCTATGACCAAATCATATATCACACATCCATATTTCCAACATTTCAGTATTTGACACATATTTCTAACATTCATAACAACACTTAATCACAGTAGATAACAAGCCATAAACCACATCATAGTTAGCAAAAAACATGGCTTTTACATGCATACCATCCTAACTTACATCTCTTCACACCTATAATTAATTATATTGCATTCCAATGTTTCCTTTCCACACCTTATACTCAATTACAAAATATCATGCACCAAAATTTCAGATAATTACCCCCAGAAACCCAACACGAGGCAAAATCAACGTGTCTGCCTGCACCTGAAGTATCGCCTGGCGGCAATTCATGTACCGCCAATGCATAGAAATCCTGGGTTCTACCCCAGATTTTTCCTACACTAGTACGAATCCCAAGACCCTAGTTATCAATTCAGGCATGCATTTTGTCATATTTTTCATGTTCTATCAAACTTACACATCTCATGCTTGTTCGAATATTTTATAACTTTCATGAAAAACATCACAACAATCATATCTAGGGCATATTCTCTAAATCTCAATCCCCACATGAACTCTAATTTCCCAATCATACCATAATTCGTACAATTATCACCAATTCATACAATAGCTGACGTGTAAACACAAAAAAATGGTTATTATTTAATATAAAGACTCCAACCACGCATTACCAACATCACATAATTCGAGAAAACAAAGCAATTAGGCAAGCCAGTTTGCGTCGCCTGGCGGACAACACATAGTCGTTAGACAGTTTATAGAGGAAACCCAGAAACTGGGTTCTAGAGCATGCGTTGCCTGGCGGGCAGCATCCTACCCCCAGGCAGTTTCTGGAAATTTCCCAAAACATGAACATTTTACGTAGAAATTGACGAAATTCAAGGACCCCAAGCATACATACATCACAAAATTATTTATCAAAAATAAAGAACGCAAGATGCAGCTCCCATAACCTGGATTCATTGCTTATCTTAATGGTTCTTTAAAGCTTCTTCCTTGATCACCAATAGCCTCCTTAGCTCTTCCTCAAATCCATCCTTCTTCACACTTAATAGGTGTAAGACCCAGGAAAATTAAATAGTTAATTAAATAATTATTTAATAAATGCAGGTAATGGAAGCCTTTAAAGCATTTAATGCAGAGGGATATGACATGGAAAAGTACTAGCTCAAGTGGTTGAGAGTACTTAATTGTGTGAAAGGACTTGGGTTCAAGTCCTATGTATGTCATATGTGTGTTATTTGATTGATTATTAATTTTATTAAATTGCATGGTTAAGTTGGGTACTAACATAGTTATATAATTAGAGGATTTAACACAAACATGCCTTGGTTGAATTGGTTGTGTCCTAACTTTGGACTTTGGAAATTCAAGGGTGTGTGTTCAAATCCCATTCATAACGAAATTGCTCTCTTTATTTTTGCTAATGAAATGATGGTCTGAATGTGAAAGAGTGGGAAAACTCTAGAGGCAATGGGCAGCTAAGGCAGTTGGGAAAACAACCCATAATGGGCCCTAAAATGGATTTAGAGACACTTAAAAGAATCAGAATTTCGTTTTTACTAATTACCATAATTGAATGACCATATAAAAGGGCAAAATCAAGCAATTGGGAGGGGTTTGGGAGTGAAGAGTGCAAAAAGGGAATCAAGAGGACTGGAATTAGAGGGCACCGAGAGAAGTTAATTTTGGGCAAGAAGAACCATCATCCTTTCTTGTTTAAAGCCTGGGAAACTAGGTTAGGGGAGTTCTCTTGCTTGTTTTTATGATTGTGAATTTCGTATACTTGAGATGCATGTATAAACTGTGTTTGATCATGAATTTTCGTGCTTCTCCTGGTATGAATCAGTGGTCAAATTGTTGCTAAGTGGTTGGGGTCAATTTGTTATGCACTGTATGGGAATTTTGGGGTAATTGTTGTAGTGTTGGTGTTAAGGGTCTGTTTTTGCAATTGGAGTGAGTAATTGATGTTCAAATGATGCATAAAATGTTGAATCCTGTGGTGTATTGCTGGACATATTTGAATGGGGCTTTGGGTATTTGGGTAAAGGTTTCTACGTGTATGACAGGGAGAGTATTCGCTATTCTCGCTCGAGCTAAACAGGCTCGCCTAGGCGAGAATAGTAGAAACGAAATTCTGGTGTTATGTCTGCATATCTTGCTCAGGCGAGAGCTGCTTGCCTAGGCGAGGATTCGTGAAAACGTGTGGTTATGCTCGAGGATCCCGCTCAGGCGAGGAGCCCAGGTTTTGAGCGACAGAGTACCTCGCTCAGGCGAGAGGTACTCTCCTAAGCGAGAAATCGAGGTTGATGCATGTGTGTTCTAATGTCTCGCCGCCTAGGCGAGTGTGGTTGTGTTGAGCGAAGGGGGATCTCGCCTAGGCGAGATGAGCGAAGGGGGATCTCGCCCAGGCGAGATGAGCTCGCCTACGCGAGTCTTCGCACGTGAATCCTGGCAGCACGCTCGCTCAGGCGAGGAAGCTTAGCTTAAGCGAGACAGGCCTGATCGCCTAAGCTAAGGCTTCTAGCCTAGGCGAGTTTAGTGCAGTTTGTGGTTAATGATTGTACTCTTTGATGAAACGTGGATCAGGAGATGCTGTGCCATGATCGGGTAGGTTCATGGATGGTGGATAACATGTCATGGTATGAGCGAAGAGGTTCATACTCGATTACTCTCCTATGGGGATATGAGCGAGGTAGGTTCGTATGTTCCGTGCTCACAGTTGAGAGATGCTGCGTGCGGGGAGGTACGTAGCTTGAGGATCACATGTGTTAGACTACGGGCGGGTAGGTCCGTAGAGTAGGACTACGAGAGGGGAGGTTCGTAGAGGCAGGACCACGAGCAGGCAGGTTCGTGTGAGCATCATGAAATCCTGAGTCCATGGCTAACCTGGTTGTGTGTTAGAGGTTGAAAAGCCTTGGGGTGTGTTGAGAATGTCACCAAGGTCTAACTATGATAATAAGATTGGGTGTTTTATATTATGTAATTTATGTGATTTCTTATATTGTTGAACTCACCCTTTCTGGTTGTGTTTGGCGATGATCGTGTAACTCGTTACACGGGAGCAGATCATGCTGATGGTGCTCGGACTGCGGAATGAGGGCTAGCAGGGCTAGAGCTAGGGATTTTTACTATTGATTTTATGGTTTTATGGAAACTTGTAATAACTTTTGATTTAATATCCTTTGAGTATTGTCTTATTGATTATTGAATTTTGTTTTCCCGCGTTTGGGATAATAAATGTTGCGACGTTTAAACTTCTTTTATATTGTTACCTTTTAATTAAAGTAATTTTTTTAGGATGTTACAATAGGCACAATGATTGCTTTGTAAACCTCTCCTCACAACACTCAACATTTGTAGACTCTAAAAACTCTTATTCTCACGCTTAATTAGCCAATTAATTATCTCTCACTTTTAATTGTCCTTCAAGAATCATTATTAGTGGTTTTTCCAGCCCTCTTGGTTGCTCTCCTATGACTACTAGGGTTTCTGGCTCTTCACATTCGTGCAAAAGAAATTTTAGCAAAAAGAAAGCTTAATTCATGTCTATCAAGAATCAAACACACAACCATGCCAATGTCAAGTCAATGCACAACCATTCCACCAATTCATGTTTCGCTATAATTCCTATAACTTTAGGATTATAATATCACTCCCCATGATCAAGCATATTATTATTAAAACCAAGTACTCTCAATTCATGTTTCAAACTCAAGTCCTTTCAATCATAACCAAGTACTCTCAACCACTTGAGCAAGTACTTTTCCACATCATGAAAGTTAGCATTTAATGCCATAAAGGCTCCCACTACTTGAATTTATTAAATACTTATTTATTTAATTATTTAAATTCCCCGGTCTTACACAAAGTCATTAGGACTTGAGCCACCTGACCAAGTACTTGCAATTTCTAGGTGCGAGATGTGGAAAGCTGCTTAGACTAAGTCTGACTAGAATTTAACATCACAATCAACTCAAATCATATATGGAAAAATAGTAAGTACAAACCCTAAACCAAAACCATAATTCATATTAATTGTTTTATGATTAAACTTGATTATGTGATGTAGAATGAGTTAGTTGAGCAAGAGACTTAGGGTTCGTTTGTTGGCTATGGTCGGGACGATATACTCACAACAACGATTGAAAAGCCAGTGCACCCATGTTGTGTGCGTGGTGTTGGAGGTGCAATTGGTCTTCGAAACAACTTTGGTCCTCCACAAAGAAGTAACGAATCCTTGAGTCAAGAAGCCTTGAGGAAGATGGAACTCTAAAGGGAGGAAAGAATCATCCAATGCATGTTAGTTATGGAGCAACGCTTCATGGAACACCTTCAACAACAACAACAAATACAAAGAGCACTTGAAGAAAAGCTTCAGTTAATGCAACAATAGGATGTAAAGTTACCCACTAAAGCTCCAATAGGACATCGTGTGAGCACAAAAGGGTAATGCTCCGTTGCAGATCATACTGACTACACAAGTCAGTATAAGCTATTGGTTGATGGAGATCCCACGTGTGTAGTGGCTATAGGACGATAACTTAAAGGCTGGGAAACTATCCATGGTGTTCTTTTACTGCTCTAGTACGCGCGTGTGACCATTGATGAAGCTTGAGATCCCCATGCTCAAGTACCTATGCCAAATTTTGAAATCTAATTTGTGGGGAAGGTCTTAGGCACATTTATAGCTTGGCTTAAAGCACTGATAATGTTATACTCTAGCCCACCAAAGGTATTATGACATCATATTCTTAGTATTTTAATCTTACAATTTATAAATAATTGATCCATACCTTTAAAACTCTTTATTTCAGTCCTCTTGTCCTAAAAAGCAAGTCATGCGTCAACATGTTATATGTGAAAATGATGTAATGGCAGAAGCAAAAGATGTGACGACTTGGGCCTAAGCCCATCAAACCCAACTCAAGGCCCAAGCCCAAGTGGCCCAATCACTAGAGGAATGCTTAAGAGAGTTCAAGAAGCGGGTGAATCTCAAAATCTCTTGGAGTCCAAATCCATTCAATTGTTATTCAAATGGGCTAAAGAAGACATCAAGATTTAGATAGCATAATTTTTATTAGTTTGTATTTTGGCCAATGTAATTGGGCCATCTTTTAAATAATGTGTGCATTATCATAAACATGGATCAAAATTCACCAAGACTAAGTTTTAATGGGCTCACGACCTTCTTGAATTTAGCCTTGGCCAAATGACTTAAACACATTTAGAACATGCTACAATGTGTAAAGTGAGACTTGCCACATGTCCTTTGATCCACCAATTAAGGAGATCTAGATCTAGATATAGAATAATTGTGCACATGGTTAATTAGTTTGGTTGGCCGAAATACTTGGCTATATATTCAAGCCTCCACACTCTTTGTAAGGTTACTCTTGAATTGTTATTGCAAATACATGTCGAGATCGTTCCATGACTTGCATTTTGAGAGTTCAAATTGCTAGAGCATTCTCCTAGATTTCTCCTCTAGCCTTCCTCCCTAAGTTGGCCTAACCTCTTAGGAACCTTCACCAAATCACTTGCCATTACACTTCTAACTTTCAGTGCATCATCCTTTTTGCTACAACCATCAAATTCCTCCATGGAGCTTCATTAAGAAGATCCTTTAGGAAAGTTGCTAACAAAATTATACAAGTTGAAGAGAGGACTGGTAGTGTAGAGTGGAAGTTAAGAGTATTTGGCCTCTACTATCATGTCCCATTGTACATTAATATAAATGATGCACTAGAGATCATTGTGGGAGACAAGATGTTGAATACTTCAATCATACAATTATGGTACAAGTAAGATTTTCTTTGTATTCCATATTTAAAACTAGGAATTGGTACTTCTTAATTTATACCCAACTGCCTTATTATTGGTACATGGACAAAGTCATTATGGACCAAGGTCAAGATTTCATGTATGGATTTATTGAACCTCAAACCATTCAAGCTTATGGAAGCACACTTGAGCACATGAAAACTTATTTGCAAACATGGATGGCTGAGTCAAAAAGAGAGTTCTATATTGCGTCCTGCATTGATGGGTATGTGTTACTGAAGGTAATATTTTATGAAGTATTTTTAATTATTCGACTAACTACTAGTGATTGATGGTGTGGACCATTGTCAACTATTGATCATCATTCCAACACTATGCATGGTTGTATGGTTTTGTTCATTGCATTAGAAGATTAAACCTAATTTTAAAAACATGTTACGAGAGTAAGTGTTACTTTCTTTTATATCATCTACTTATTTATATTAAAACTAACCTATATTTTATTTTCCAAAATTTCATTAGAGTTATAGGTAAGCATAGAGCACAAAAAATTCAAGTATTATATCCAAAGGTTGAAATTCATTCATGTTAAAGTTATTAATTTTTGCATATCAAAGTTATTGATTTTCGCGTGTAAATTTATGACCTTGATATGTGATTATTTTCTTTGTCATGTTTAATCTAACAAGCAAGAAGATTCATGGGAATGTGGCTATTACGTAATGTCTTGGATAAAAACCATCATTTGAGCCGAATTAGAGATGATTGGATAGAAGTAATAATA
>Ga0214543_1009980_pt1 | contig 14398 bp, 9 predicted proteins | sample CNSS2metaG_FD_160094 | JGI IMG/M metagenome (GOLD analysis project Ga0214543, IMG submission 160094) | Root nodule microbial communities from cowpea collected in UCLA plant growth center, Los Angeles, California, USA - CNSS2 | ecosystem: Host-associated > Plants > Roots > Nodule | place: USA...
TATATATATATTAGCGTCAATTTGACCGATGCTTAATTACACTCAACTTAGTGTCCCACCCAAGCCAACATTATTGTTAATGTCTTCCACGTTTTTAGAGTATGTCTCTCTTCCAACACCCAACCGACCTTAGCCTTCTATTAGTGTCTACTTCTGACTTTTTGACGACCTTCTTAGTATAATTGATTTTAAATGTAGTATGATACTAAGAGCTCGTCTTGTTGCTGACCTGCTCAGTATAATTGATGTTAAATGTTATTCAGATATTATTTGAGTGTTAATGTTGAGAGCTTGTCAACCAACTGACCTACTCAATTTACTTTATTGTAGTTGTTTGACGTTGGGAGCTCGTTATCCAGCCGGCCTATTCAGTTCAATTGATTTTAGCTACTTAATGTTGAGAGCTTGTCAACTAGACGATCTACTTAACGTAATTAATTTTAGAAGTTGTGTAATGCTAAGAGCTCACCAAACAATAGCTCACCAAACAAACGACCTATTCAGGTAAAGTGTGTATAATGCTGAGAGCTCACTAAACAGATGACCTATTCAGGTTAGATAAAAAGTAACGATGAAGTATGGGAAACTGCAAATGACGGTTACTGAAAAGCCAACTTTCTAACTTCTATTATATAGTGATAGAACCTCAAAAGTTAGAGAGTTATGTGCCCTCCCGAATGGAGAAGATCTCCAATAAATTGAGGTATTCTATAGGCCAAAGAATCAGGCGGAAATTCAAGTCAGAAAACATGTCTCTACAAATTCGAGGTCATTGCAAGAATCTAGGTGAAGGTTCAATCATAGAAGGATGTCTTCATAAAGTCGAGGTCATTGCAAGAATCCAATTGAAGGTTCAATCATAGAAAGATGTCTCCACAGAGTCGAGGTCATTCCAAGAATCCAATTGAAGGTTCAATCGTAGAAGGATGTCTGCATAAACCCGAGGTCATACTTAAAGGCTACCTCATAGTGAAGGTTATGAGGAAGGTCGCCATAAAGCTGAGGTCATACTTAAAGCCCACTTTATAGTGAAGGTTATAAGGAAGGTCGCCACAAAGCCGAGATCACTGTAAGAGGTCAAGTGACGAATCTAAGATATGAAAAAATGTCTCCAGAGGGCCGAAGGACATTCCAAAGCAATGAGATATGATAAATATTCGAGGAAAATATAGGAGAGTCTTAATAAAAGGTTATCTCTCCCATATTTGGTAAATATAAACGAGATTAGAGGATACTATCATTATTTAATATCCATTATCTTTTAGTTAGATTTTTTAATTAGGAAATATGATTATGTATATTTATGAAAATTGTAACTAATTCACCTATAAATAATAATGCTACTCCCACATTCAAGAGACAGAACTATTTTGACCTGATGATTATTTACTAAGATTAAAATACTTCTTTATTTTTTATTTTCGATTTAAGGTTCATTTATGCCTTTACTAGTAATGAAAAAAATGTTATACAGATATTGAAAACAAAGTATTAAAGAAAATCTAAGAAAAGATAACAAAAACTGAAGTAGATGAGTTAGTGGATGTGTCTTTACTAAGGAAAAGAAGGACAGGAGTGAGTGAGTGAGTGAGTGATCCGAATTGAGTAAAGTATAAAGGAAGTGATATTATAGAAGAAGGTAAGTTGAGAGGGATATGCATTGGAGAAATATTGTGTTGAAAAAGAAGGGGTAAGAGAATATATAATGGAGAGTTAGTTGACGATAAAGAAGGCGAATCTGCAGAAGAAGAGAAGACGATAGAATGGTGTTTTTGTGGGAAATTTAAGAGGGATTAGAGGGTATTTGGATGATGGAGAGAAGAAGAAAAAGTGGTGTGGTGAGGGAATGAATACTTTATTATTATTATTATTATTATTATTATTATGTGATGGTGTGGTGGTATACCCTAAAAAGCTTAAAGTGAAAACGGGGTGCGTGGACCAGCCGAAATTATTGGTGCCACTTCTGACGGGGTACCATCGAAATCGAACAAGACAACCCAACCACACGAGCCCAGCATTGTGGGACACTCCTACCCTTGTTGCCTCTCTTCCGTTTTCATTTTTCTCTTATCACCACACACTATTATTCAATCACTTTATTTATAAACAAACAACCATTCATCACTTTTATCACGCAAATTCAACACTAATCAAATTTTATTTAAGTACCTTAACCTTATTCATCACTGCATGTTTATTTATGTCATCATTTCATTTCTAATCTTAATTCTTTTAATTGATTTTTTACGTTTTAAAGATTAATTAAATTAGGATTTGTTATAATTGTAGTTTATTGAATATGAGATGACATTTTAAAAATATTTTTTTAGCTTCATAAATGTTTTTTTTGAATATTTTGAATTCTGTTAACAACTTTCATAAATATATTTTTCAATATTTTGATTTATATTAATGCTAAGTTAAAATTTTGTTAAGTCAAATTGAATTTGACTAAGTCATAACGAAGGAATGAACAACTAAAATTGGACTTTATATTTTTTTTTTCACAAAAATGACTTTGATAATTTAATAATTTTTATAATAAAAGATAATTTTGAACAAATATATCTTTAACCATTTTATTGCTGTTTTAAAATAATTACTTATATTTAAACAGAGAACCTCAAACTAAGATATATAAATACATTGACTTTTGAATTGATATCACTTATATTGATTTATTTTTTAAATATTTTATTTAGATAAAAAATTCAAATTTAGTAATTTAAATATCAAATAATTATTAAAAAGTTAAATATATTTGTAGTCCATATTAGTTGATATTTATTTTTCAGTCATAGTTCTTAAGATATTTTCATGTGATATTTGAAAACTTATTCTATTTTAACATTAACTTAAATTGATTTCAGTTCAAAAACAATTATTTAGGCTGAAATTAATTAAAGTTATCTATCTATTGGTGACTTTTTCGTATTAATATCAATTAGTAAATTTTCTCAATTGACAATAGTAATAAAAATGTTAACTAGTGCTGCCTGAAAATTTCCAATTAACAATAAAAAAAAATCCTAGAAAACTGGTGATAAATGATAAAAATCAATGTAGACATTGACAAAAAAAAAAAAGAAAAAGAAAATTACCACAACAAATGTCTCTGATGAAAAAAAAGCCTATTCACATCTGAAACAAAAATGTAGTCTCCTTAAAATTATTAAAAAAACTTTAATTAATATTGAATAAAAAATGAGACTTAAAAACTTCTAATAACTGAAATCACAAAATAAGTCCTATTAAAATCAATAAAAAGAAATTAGTTGACACCAACCCAAAGTGATGATCTCGATAATGTATTGATTTTAGTTAAATACATAACACTCTAACAAAAATTTTAAATTTTACTTTTTAAACAGAATTTAAAATTCTTTAATTTTAAGTTATCCCATTAGTAAGATGAATTCTAGAATTTTAAATTCTTTTAAAATTTATTTTCCATGTAATATACTTTTGTCACAAAGCACTCAAAATTTTTTGAGAAGGGGAATTACCCTTTTCAAATTCTCTTTCTAAACACACTATAAGATAATAACTTTATAATTGTCTTCCTTTGACATTCAACTTTTTTCATCTCTACTACACAGCTAAACTTCTAACGGAACAAACAAATATAAGCTTACGTTATCCAAATGGATTCTACTAAATTACTAAATAGCTTACATAGTATTGCGTAAATTTCCCACTACCATTGTGGTTACCTTTACCTTTCGCTTTCTACATCAATTTTCCTCCTTTTTACTATAATAACATTGTGCGCATTACATCATAGTCTTCACTACATAAGGTCGATGTAATATCTGTCTTATTATCTCTGTTCCTTTTCACAACTTACATTTTTAAAGTGTTTCTTCCTCTTCATCCATGTCATTTTGTAGAATTGTATGAAGTGTTAACTATTTTTTTTTTCAAAATCTGTTTTTAATGTCTGATTACATCACTTTTAATTTTTTATTTTGTTACACTTTCTTGTGTTTCTTTTATCTTATTTATAATAATGGTGGATGTATTGCGTCATTAGTGACTAATACATTGAAGTTGATAAAATAGTAGAAGGTAATTAATAAGGTGAATATAAGTTAATAAATATTGTAAATAAAGCGTGGTTTTTGAAATTTATATTTAACACAACTTCTGAATTTGTGTGAATTGATTAAAATGATATATACCAAGAAATAGAAAGCAAAATAGGTTATGGGATCTTGAATTTGAGGGGGAAATTAATCTGGTTTTTTAGAAGAGATCATCCACACAAATCTCACCTTTTGTCAGAATAGTAAACCCTAGCGCCAGAAGCACGTTTTACAAAATGGAGCACGAACCTTGGTGACAATTGAACCACGTCTTTAAACATGTTTTTGGAATAAAATATTTATTATGTGTTAATTAGCGTAAACACCGCTGCGTATACACAGTTTTTTAGTATGAATGACATTATATTAGTAGTTGATGATATTGTAATGTTATTAAGTTAATAAACAAAATAAAATTATATTTATAAAAAATGAAGTGAAATGTATGAAGAAAATATGAGAAAATAATTGTTGATGAATAGGAAAAAAAAAGGAGATAAGTAAATAATTTTATAAAAACTATTAAAAGTAAACGTTAATTTTTAAAAATTTAACAAATAATTACATTGTAAAGAGTAAAGTTGAAATTATGAAAAGTGGACATAAAAGAAGGAATCCTCTTTATATATAACTAGCGTAACACAGGCGCTATCGCGCCTGTGTCTATGCATTTTTTAAATATACGTGATATTATATTAGTAGGTGATAATATTATAATGTTATTAAGTTAAAAAAAATATAAAGTGAAATATATCAGAACAGATAAAAAATAATCATTGATAAATAGAGAAGAAGAGAAGAAACAGAGACGTATGATTTTATAAAAAGCTTGTAAAAGTAACGGTCAATTTTTAAAAATTTAATAAATTATTATATTTAAAGGGTAAAATCGGTATTTTGAGAAGTGGACACAAAAAGGGAAATTCCCTTTATATATTGTTATAGATTATAGATAAAGTTGAAATTATGAAAATTGGACACAAAGGAGGGAATTCTCTTTATATATAGTTATAGATAAACTATATATGTTAAGAACATGAGTGACAATGTATGATTAGATGACAAAACTAATTTATTTGTAACAAAATGAAACAAATACTTGGGGGAAATGAGAATGATGATATATAATTGACTATTAACATTTAAAGTTAAAAATAATCATTGTACTTTTTATTTGATATTTAACGATTTCGGACTAGCATAAAGCCTCTTTAGAAAGTTTAGGTTTACAATAAAAAAATGAGGATAACTTTTTAAAATATTGATTTTAAAAAGAAAGTACTTCGTTAACAACTAATTTTAGTGATCAAAAGTTATATAGTGACCAATTTAAATATCAATTTATAAAATAGAAATTTTTTAGTTAATAAAATAATGATTATTATGAAGAAAAAACTATAATTGATCGTTAAATTGGTTACTGATTAAGTAGAGACTAATTTAGAAAAAATTCCTTTGTTAGCAAAAAATGTTGGTAGATATTTAGTAATCAATTTTTGTTGGTAGTTACATTGGTAGCTAAATTTTATAAACCAAATTAGAGACCAATATAATCTTTTATTCATAGTAGTGACTATTGTAATAACTAATATTTTTTTTCTTTTGTAAATTAGTATGTAAATTGGTTACTATAGTATTAACAACTCTTAGTTACTAAAATTTTGGTTGTTAATGAAACCTTTTTTTGTAGTGAATATTTTTATATACTTAATCATTTTGTTTTGTAAGGAAATATTTAATTAATATTTCTCAAATGAACTAATTTCTTAGTAGGAACTTTTGGTGATTTAGATGATCTTTTAGAATATTGGAGTTTTTAGGGGTAACTTGAACTTCTCACCTACCATTGAATTTTTTACACTTGGAAAATAAGCAATTCATAAGCAAGGAATTTAATTACTTATGTTCATTTTATTTAGTTTAGATAGGATATGAGAATAATGAATGTGATGTAGTAATGTTGTTGAAATCCTTTGTATGGGAATTTCGTGAAATTATGGTATAAAAAGTGAAAATACCTACGTATATAATTGATTTGGGTTTAAAATAGTAACTTTTAGTTTGAACTAGTTTGAGACATTGTGTGTTTGATATGTATTTATTATGGTTGTGTTGAACATGTTTGAATTATCAGTATTAAAGTTAAAGAGTTCATAACTTTTCTAAAAGTATTAGACTTTTGAAAGTGCATAAAGTTAAATAAAAATAATATTTTAATTTATTCGATGTTGGATAGTCGTGTTTGATTTGAGTTAATCCACATACATATATTATGTGATATATATCAGAGTAAAATACATGTTTGAATTGAAGTTTAAAACTTTTATCTTGTACGAAGGATTCCAACAATTAATTTCAAAAAATTGGAAAACTTAATAATTGAATTATTTGCTATTGAATTCTTTTTATCTATTAAATAATTAGTTTGGATGAAGTAATTGAAATATTTTAAATTTTAATTTTCTTGTTTGAATAAAACAGTTTAACTTTTATTTTACGATGAACTCAACTCTATCTTTAAGTATAACCAACTTAGCTCGACCTTCAATTTAGTACGATTGATGACAGGCTCTTCACGAATATTCGTCAAAATCGCGTTCAAACGGTGAAAATCCACGTGAAGCTTCCAAGCATCAATTCTTCGATGGAAATTGAAGAAACTAGCAACGGAAGACTTATATCTCTTGGGGAGAGAGATCGATTCTCTCTCGAACGAGTTCCAATGGGGAACTCACGAACTCTGACTTTTTCGGAAATCCTAGGAGGCGAATTCCTCAACTAGAAGGCGAGCTAATTGATAAAGAGGGAAAAATCCACTATCATTCTTCAAAAGCAAGGGTACAACTAGTGGCTGAACCTTTACTTATAGAAGATAGGCAACTAAAAACGTTAACGGAAGAAGAACAACAAAGGTGGTCGTCTAACATGATCGTAACGGCAAGAAGAAAATAGTGTGTACAAGAGAAAGGGAAAACGTGACAAGAACCCTAAGCGTTAAGGGTTAGTTGTTTGGACGATTGTAACGAAACCCTAGTAGAGGCCTTGAGAAGGAAAAAGGGTTGGCAACACCTGAGGAGGTGATGAAATGAATGTTGGCTTCTCGTTTTATGATGCTAGCTCTGGATGCAATTGGGCTGTTGTTTCAGGCCCATTAGGTGAACTTTCGTGCTTCATTTGTTGAAGAAGTAGTTGGCTTCCCGGCCTAAAGATGATGGTGTGACAAATGGATTGTATGAAGGTGTGGGCTGCATATCAAAAAGAGACCAATTAGGGTGTAGGCGACATAAAAAACCAATGGCCCAAAGATTCAAGGCCCAAACAATTATTTACTATTAAATAAATAAAAACATGAAAAATAATGGGCTTGGCTGCTAGCCATGTTAAAGGCCTCTTGGGGTGATATTCATCAACAACTCATCTTGACTTTTGGTTCAAAGTCGACCTTCAATCTGGCTTGGCCCGACCAGACCGAACTCAACTTTCAGCCAGGGGCGACTTAACTCGACCTTCGGCCCGATCTGGCTAAACCTTAAACGCGATTTGACCTGGCTTGACCTTAGTCCTGGTCCGATGCGGTTCGATCTTCGGCATGGTCCGACTTGACCTTCAACCCGATCCATCTCAATCTTCGGCCTGATTTGACCTTTAACCCAAGCTGACCCTATGCAACTTTAAACACATCCTTATTAAACCTTTGGCCCGACTTGGCTTGACCTTCGGCCTTGCCTGGCCTAGCTCGACCATTTAGTCCGACTTAGGCTGGTCCGGCTCGACCTTTAGTCTGGCTTGACTCAGCTTGACCTTCGACCCGAACCAACTCGTCTCGACCTTTCGCCTGTCCCAACTAGACTTTTTGTACCTAGACCTTTTTTTTAGTGAATTTCAAATTCTACAATTTTAGTTATTTGAAATACCTTTTCTAAAAATTTTCAATTTCAATTTGCTTTTAATTTCTTCATCCAAACATGTTATTTTCCTTGACCTTGTGTTTGGATGGAGCATTGCAACAATGCTTAGAAATTAAAATGCTTTGTATTTGAATTGCTTGTAATTAAATTCCATTCATTTTTTAAATAATTTGTTTGGATAAAGAAATTAAAATACCTTACATTTCAATTTCTTGTTTGGAAAAAAATTTGAATTTATTGTGAGATAAAATTTAATTTTAACAATATTTATTTTACGCTTAATTATATTTTGAGTTCATGATAAATTTGGAAACATGCTCGACAACCCAGATGGGTTGGGCAGACCCAACTATGCAACCGAATTGGTTAGACCCGACGACCCACCCGAGCTGGATCGACTGGGAAGCACAGACAAGCTGGGTGGCTCGATGATCTAGAGGCCTGGCGGCCCATACTGCACGATTGTGCCGTCAAGTTCGTCAATATGGTCCGGTCCAACCCGTCTAGGTCATTGGCCCAGTACTCTAGACGGGTTCGATGATCCGAACGGGGCCGACGACCTGGACGGGCCCGACAAGCTGAACGAGCCCAAAAATTCAGACGGGGCCGAATACCCCGACGGGTCCGAACATTCGAACGGGCTCGTACACCCAAACGGGCCCGAAGACTTGGACGGGTCCTACCACTAGGATGGGCCCGAGGACCCGTACGGTCCGACGAGTCGGATGGGTCCAACGACTTAGACACGTATGATGACCCATACATGCCAACGACCTAAACAGGCCCGAGACTCAAACGGGCCCGATAACTCGTACGGGCCCTTTTTAAACTGTCGGGTCCGTCTAGGTCGTCGGGTCCGTCTGGATAGTCTAGCTCGTACGAGTCGTTAGGCCCGTCTGGATCGTCGAGACCGTCTGGGTCATCGGGCCTGTCCGGGTCGTCAGACATGTCCAAGTCGTTGGGCCCATCTGAGTCATCGGGCTCATCCGGGTCCTCGGGCCCATCCTAGTCGTCGGAATCGTCCGGGTCTTCGGGCCCGTCTGGGTGTACGGGCCCAATGAATTGGAAGGGCTCGTCCGGGTCATCGCACTCGTTTGGGTCATCGAGCTCGTTTGGGTCGTTGGGCCCGTTCAGGTCATCAGACTCGTCTGGGTTATCTGCCTCGTCTAGGTCATCAGGCCCGTCCGGGTCATCGGACCCGTCTAGATCGTCGGGCCTGTCTGGATCGTCGGGCCCGTTTGGGTCGACAGACTTGTCTGGTTCATCGGGCCCGTTTGGGTCATCGAGCCCGTTTAGTCGTCGGGCTCGTCCGGGTTGTCTGGCCCGTCTAGGTCGTCAGGCCCGTCCAGGTCGTCGGGCACGTCCAGATTGTCTAGAATGTGAGGTTGAGTGAGAAGAATTTCAAATTCCACCTATTTTGAAGGTATTTGAATTTCTACTAATTTAACTAATTGAAATCCTTCAAAAAAATGCTTGCATTTGAAATGCTTTTTAATTTCTCTATCCAAACAAAGCATTTCATTACAAAGAAATCTAAATTCTTCAAAAAAATGAATTGCTTCATTAAAATACTCTATCCAAACACACTCTGAAAGAATTTTAAATTCTTCAAATAAAGGAATTAATCTCTTAAATTGTCTCAGCCAAACGCACCATAAAAGTTATAATTGGTAAGTTTTGAAATTGTGTACATGTTGAGTGATTATGAAGAATTTTATCATGACAATAAATTATTAATTTTATCATATTTATATAGTTATTTGAATTTCGCCAAACAAATTTGTATATTTATCTTATGGATGAAAATTTTCTCAATGAATCTCAAACTAAAAATAATAGATAATTTAATGATCAAATTCCTTTTATAATATCAAATGTTTTCAATGAAATTCTTGAATATCAAATGAGCCAAGATTGATAAAAAAGTATATTGTAATATGTTTCTATTTTGATTATATTATTTAAATTAAGAAGATGTTAAATGAATATGTAATCATAGTGTGATTAATGGTGATGAGTCGTTATGAAAAAAACAATATTATGATGAATATATGTATGTTTCATTTATCATACTAAGTTGTTGATATGTGATATAAAAATTACATTAAAAACATGATGAGGTTGTAATGATACATTAAGTCATATAAATAAGGATATCATATACTACAACAAAAATGCGATTTTGTGACAAAATTTAGTGATAAATATAAATTTTATCACTTTTTCTTTGATCAACAAAGAATGAATAAATTATAAAAGAGTATTTATGGAGTGCTCTAACCCATTTACAAAAGATACAGAACCTGTACACAAAGATACAAAAGTTTGGCATCATGGCCATACAAAAAACAAAAGAACTCATTAAAATAAGGGAGATATCCTTAATGAAGAGCCACTAGAAAGTAAAAGCCCCAAAGGCCAAACCCTCTTCTATAACTCGTGAAAACATGACCAAAACAAAGGCAAAGATATAAACCTTAGAAAATAAGGATGCAATGGTTATACATGTAAAATAAAGAAACAACCATCCAAGAACCAAAAATGATACAAAATAAGGAGGCATTAAATCTCAAATACCCGACTGTTTCCAACCCATACTATTCAAATTCCCGACCCCACATCTTTAAGGATGCATGAATGCGTGATTTTGCTTACCCCAAATATACGTGTAGTGTTTGCAAACCCTTTTTCTATGCACAGATATTGTGCACACTCTTGTGGTACATGGATAAAGAATTTTGTTCATGATTCCACTTTTTCCCACTTGGTCCCGGTATTAATTTAGACATTGTTCTTTGCTCACCTGACAAACTTAGAATACACAAAAAGTTCCATATCATAGAGAATTTAAACTCATAAAGGGGGAGATACCAATCACTATATGAGAACTTTACCGAAGGAATTTTGTGTTTCATCCAAGCCCAGGTTGTCACTTGAGCAAGGTCAAATATTTCTTCAGGATAAACTTTCCTTTGGTTAAAGATTACCCCATTCCTATGTTTCCAAATTTCTCCAACAATTGGTAACCACGTACATCTCAACATAGTGTTTTGCCTAGAGTTAAGGTTAACGATATTAAAGTGTTTGAAATTCACCATAGCTTTAATATGATGCATGGAGCTCACCCCAGCCAACTATCACATATATTTCACATCTTTTGAAATACTCTACAAGAGAAGAATAAGTGTTCCACCCTCTCTTCACATTCTAAACCCAACTCACACAAGTTGTGTGTAGTTGGATCCCCCTCACAATTAATTTATTTTTTGTTGGTAGTTTATCCAAGGTTATCCTCCATCCTAATAATTGTGCCTTATGGGTTACCCTTGTATTCCATAACATTTTAAATACTTTGTCCTCTTTCTCTTCAAAGTTTCCTTGCAACTTATTATAGGGCGACTTGACCGAAAATACACCTTTCTCATCTTCCTTCCAATTCCAAGTGTCCAAACATCCTTTACTAAATCTTTGAACATTTATTAACTGAAAGAGTTGTTCCTCCATAGTTGCCCCCCAAACAAGTATAAGCATCACCAAGTTAGGTCCTAAATACATAAGTTCCCTTCCCAATGACCCACCTCCTCAATAAATCTTTCTTTACACTCTAATATGGAGTACAACCTAGGAAACCTACTATTGAGAGATTCTTCCCATACCCATAAGTCTTCCTAAAACTTTACTTTTTTCCCCTTCTCCTATAACCCATTCGATACTCTTTTCAAACCATGTCCCTTGCTCAGTGTTACCACACACCTTATGGATGTCTTTCCACCACTTTGACACATTCCTAGAAATGTTAATATCATTAAGGTTCCTCCATGACTCATATTTTGATTCAAGTACCTCTTTCCATAAACCATGATATTCCATTCTTGGTCTCCACTTCCATTTTGCTAGGAGTGCTATGTTGAAGTTTCCTATATCTCTTATGCCTAGAACCCCATGTTCCATAGGTTTCCATATGTTTTCCGACCTAACCCACCAATTTTTCCTATTTGTTGATCCCCATCCCCAAAGAAAGTTTCTTTGTATTTTTATGAGTTCATTACTCACTCTTTTTGGCACTTTAAAGAAAGATATATAGTATAGTGGCAATGCATATATTACCGATTTTATGAGACATGTCTGACCAGCCAAGGATATTAGTTTGCCTTTCCAACTAGATAATTTGTTGCTAACTTTATCAACAATAGGATGCCAAAATTGTTTTCTCTTTGGATTCCCCTATTGTCACTCCTAGGTATATAAATAGATTTTCATATAATTACAGTTTAAGGTGTTGGCAAAATCTTTTATCAATGTTGCATTCAAACCTATCCCCATACTTTGGTTGAAAAAGTTTACCCTGAGTCCTGACATCATTTAAAAGCTTCTCAATATACCTTTTATGACCCATACATTTTGGATACTTGCATCACACATGAAAAGAGTATCATGTGAAAACTGTAACAACCCCATTTTAGTTTCATTGGCACCCATTTCAACACAATATAGGTTTTTCTTGATTGCTTGTCTAACCCACCCTGCTAAGCTCTCTACTATTGTATGGAATGAGAAAGGTGCCATAGGGTCTCCTTGTCTAAGACTCTTAGATGGAACAAACTCCTTGGTAAGGCTCCTATTTATCAATATCGACACAGAGGACGTCAAACATTCTTTTATCCATCCAACTCAACTATCACAGAACCCTAATCTGAACAGCATATAATAAAGAAAATACCAACTTACTAAATCATATGTTTTTTTATAGTTCACCTTAACTATTGTCAACCTCTTATTTTTAAGCATGCATTCTTTCACATTCTCATTAGCAACCAGAATGCTATCCATGATCCATCCTCCTTTAGAGTATCTTTGAAATTATCTTATATAGTGAAAAATTTTATGACTATTATATAGTGACAAGTTTTTTATTTATCATAAACATTATCCGTAAGAGTGAAAAAATTAAAAAAAATTGTCACAATTAATATATTAAAAAAAGCTGAAATATATATGTACAAAGTTAAGGCGTTAAATTTTACCTAAGAATTAATTTAATAACTAAATTATTATGTTAATTAAAAAGGGAAAAACTTAAATATTAAATAGGTTTTATGTCATGCAATCCTTTAATAAACTCATTGATTTAAAGATCTAGAGATTCTATTTCAGTATTATGCGTAGTGACGTGGACCTTCGGCTAGCCAATCATATTTAGGAAAAGTGACATCTGTCTTTAGACTCGAAAGTATGCAAATCCTTATTTAACACTACGAAGGAAAACTAAAAAATAGTTTTTTTTTTTTTAATTCTCATAGTATAATTGATGTGTAATTTCAATTATTCACAGATTTGTTTTTATAGATTTTAACTAATTAAATTAACTCTCTCATTTCAGAATTTCATTTGATAATTAAAAGAAATATAATAAAAGTGGTATACTATTGATACATTAGGTACGATTTTGACAACTCAATGTGTTCGTTCATACTATTCACTTTTGTATTTATTTCATTTTAATTTATTGTTGTTTGAGTTTTTCTTTGATATAAGAGTCAAGCTCATTAATTTTACATATACAAAATAGAATATAATAAAACTTAAAATAAACACAAGTATTCATACTTGCATAAATAAAATATTATAATTTTGATGACAAGATATGATTAGTGATTCTTAATAATATGTCTACTTAAGAATTTTATCTATATTAATAAAAATATTTAAAACTAAAATGAATAAATAATTAGTTGTAATTGGAGAGAAAATGAATTAGTAAAATAAGCTAATAAATTATTTTCAAAATTTGATTTTATGAATCTAAAGTAAAAGTGAAAGATAAGAGTAGCAAAAAGATCAATTTTAAATTAGTATATATTTTAAAATATTTTCCTTATATGAAAGAGACACTATAATTTTGTAAGTGAAAACTTTTTGTATACATAATCGAATCACTCATATATATTTGTAGAAATTTAAACTCGTTATCACTACATCGATTCTATTGTGATATTTTAAGAGTAAAATTTAAATAATTTAAATGTCACACTAGTAATAATTGGTACTTAAACTAGATGGGACTTGTTAGGTGGTAACTATTTGATATTAATTGTTCATTTTTCTTATTTCACATAAGAAAAAAATATATAAAAAACAAAAATTATCTTTTCTTGCTCCATTCCTTTTTAGTCCATTATTTTATTGGTAAGGATGTGAACAAGATTGCTAATTTTGTCTTTGGTATAAGGGTACTACTAACATTGAATTTTATCAAAATGAGAAAAAAAAATGATAAGTTTAGAGATAAGTGAATGGAAGAGTAAATTGAGTAAAGTAAATAAATAAGAAGGATAATTGAGTTTATAGAGCTATATAGCATTTAACTATGATTTAATATATATATATATATATATATATATA
>Ga0214543_1009984_pt1 | contig 14394 bp, 23 predicted proteins | sample CNSS2metaG_FD_160094 | JGI IMG/M metagenome (GOLD analysis project Ga0214543, IMG submission 160094) | Root nodule microbial communities from cowpea collected in UCLA plant growth center, Los Angeles, California, USA - CNSS2 | ecosystem: Host-associated > Plants > Roots > Nodule | place: USA...
CCTGTTATGAATTCAGTTATGAGTTTTGGCGCGCTATCTTAATAAATTGAAATTATCCCGCGTTGGGATTTTTATCGAGATGGCTATTAATGCAATTATTTATTTTAATATTTATTTTTAAGTAATAATCCTAGGGATGTTACACAGGCTCCTACACAGAACCAGCAGAGGCATCGAGGTAACAGGCCTTAGGCGACTGGCAGAGTGTACGCCATGATTGGAGCAGAGGCTGCAGGTTTAGGTAACCTCGTTATGGGCCATTGTTTGATAGTTGGAAAAGCTTGTTGTGTGTTATATGACTCTGGAGCGACACACTCATTTGTGTCAAATGCATGTGTGAAAAAGTTGAGTCTACCGGTGTGTGAGCTGCAATGTGAACTTGCGGTGTCTACTCCGGCATCGGGTTTAGTCAAGACATCGTCTATGTGTGCTAGGTGTCCAGTAGAGGTAGAGGGACACATGTATAAAGTAAATCTGATCTGCTTACCTTTGCAGGAGTTATAGGTGATCTTGGGAATGGATTGGCTCTCTACCAATCGCATTCTTATAGATTGTCGTGAGAAGAAGCTGCTTTTCCCCAACGTAGAGGAGCCTGCGTTGTTAACATCTCAGGGAGTTGAGAAAGAACTGCAAGGGGGTGCATACTGTTACATAAGCTTCACACATCTAGAGGTGAAGAAAGAGGAGAGGACGTTCGTCATACCAGTCGTGCATGAATTTGAGGACGTATTCCCGACGGAAGTGCCAGGTTTACCTCCTAGTAGAGAAGTGGAATTCTCTATTGACCTGGTACCGGGAACCGACCTAGTGTCGATGGCCCCTTATCGGATGACGCCGACAGAGTTGGTGGAACTCAAGAGTCAGATTGAGGAGCTTTTGGGAAAACAGTTCATATGACCTAGTACGTCACCATGGGGAGCACCAGAGTTGTTGGTAAAGAAAAAGGATGTGAGTTCGCGCCTGTGTGTGGACTACAGGCAGTTAAACAAAATGACGATCAAGAACAAGTATCCCCTCCCAAGAATAGACGACTTGATGGATCAGTTGCATGGGTCATCGGTATTCTTGAAGATTGACTTGCGGTCGGGTTATCACCAAATATTGGTGAAGGCGGATGATGTGCAGAAGACGACCTTCAGGTCCCGGTGCGGACACTATGAGTATGTGGTTATGCCTTTTGGGGTGACCAATGCTCCAGCGGTGGTCATGGACTACATGAATCGGATATTCAGACCGTTTCTAGATAAGTTTGTCGTAGTCTTCATAGACGACATCTTTATCTATTCCAAAACCCAAGAGGAACATGCTGAGCACCTGAGGATAGTGCTTGGTATTCTGAGGGAGAAACAACTGTATGCTAAATTGTCCAAGTGTGAGTTCTGGATGGATGAAGTACAATTCTTAGGTCACGTGATATCAGCACAAGGCATTACAGTGGACCCAGCGAAGCTTGATGCAGTGGTTAAATGGGAAAGTCCCAAGTCAGCAATTGAGATCAGAAGTTTCGTGGGATTGGCTGGCTATTATAGGAGGTTCATAGAGGGATTCTCCAAGATAGTGACACCTTTGACACAACTCACCCGGAAGGACCAACCTTTCACCTGGACAGATAAGTGTGAGGAAAGCTTCGAAGAGCTTAAGCAGAGGTTGACGAGTGCTCCAATCTTAGTAATCCCTGACGTTGGAAAACCCTTTGAGGTTTATAGTGATGCCTCTCACCTAGGGTTGGGCTGTGTGTTGATGCAGGAGAAGAAGGCAGTGGCCTACGCTTCGAGGCAACTCAAGGTGCATGAGAGAAACTATCCCACTCATGACCTGGAGCTGGCAGCTATAGTTTTTGCCTTGAAAATTTGGAGGCACTACCTCTACGGTGCTCAATTCTAGGTATTTAGTTATTTGATCAGAAGGAGTTAAACATGAGACAGAGAAGATGGATGGAGTTCTTGAAGGATTATGATTTTGAACTCTTGTACCATCTAGGGAAGGCGAATGTAGTGGCAGATGCTCTGAGTAGGAAGACGGTGCACACCGCTCACCTCATGATCAAAGAGGTGGAATTGCTAGAGAAATTCAGAGACATGAAACTGCAGGTGGAGTTGGAATCAAGATTCATTAGATGTAGTAACCTGACCATATCTAGTGACTTCCTGAACTCGGTTAGAGAAAGACAGTTATTGGATGCTAGTTTGGACAAGGTTAGAGAGCAACTGGGGTCAGAAGAGACAAAGGACTTTACCTTGGGTAGTGATGGCATCTTGAGATTTTAGGGCAGGGTGTGTGTACCCGACGATGTTGAGGTGAAGAAGTTGATCCTAGAGGAAGGACACAAAAGTCGTCTCAGTCTGCATCTGAACATGACTAAGATGTACCAGGACCTCAAGGAAAAATTCTGGTGGCAGGGTATAAAGAAGCATGTGGCACAATACGTGTCTGCCTGTCTGACCTGTCAAAAGGCAAAGGTGGAGCATCAGAGACCCGAAGGGATTATGCAACCGTTAAAGATACCGGTGTGGAAGTGGGATAGCATCTTGATGGACTTTGTGACCCATCTGCCACAAACCTTTAGAGGGCAAGACACCATCTAGGTCATAGTGGACCGACTGACCAAGAGTGCGCATTTGTTAGCAATGAACCTGAGGATGTCTATGGGTAAGTTGGCTCAGTTCTACATCAAGGAGATTGTGAGGTTGCATGGGGTGCCTTCGAGCATTGTATCAGATAGAGATCCCTGGTTCACATCACGGTTTTGGCAAACCTTACAGGGTGCTTTAGGAAGCAAACTCACGATGAGTTCAGCCTATTATCCTCAGACAGATGGCCACTTAGAGAGGACGATCCAGTCACTTGAGGACCTACTGCGTACATGCATACTGGATCACTTGGGCACTTGGGATGAAGTGTTACCGTTGATTGAGTTCACCTACAATAATAGTTTCCATGCGAGCAACGAATGTCCCCTTCTGAGGCTCTTTATGGCCGGAAGTGTAGGACCCCTTTGTGTTGGTATCAGGATGGGGAGGCAGTGTTAGTTGGACCAGAGTTGTTGGAACAGACCACCGAGAAGGTGAGATTAGTGAGGAATAGAATGCAGGCTTCACAGAGCAGACAAAAGGCTTATACAGACCATAGGAGGAGACCATTGGAATTCGAGGCTGGAGATCACGTGTTCTCGAGGCTGGAGACCGTGGGAAGGGCTCTCCGCTCGAGGAAACTTTCTCCTAAGTTCCTTGGTCATTATTAGATATCGAGGAGGATTGGACCGGTAGCTTATGAGATAGCTTTGCCTCCTTAGTTGGCAAATCTTCACCCGGTGTTCCACGTGTCGCAGTTGAGGAAGTATGTGTTTGACTCGGCCCATGTGTTGGAAGCTGAGGATATACAAATGAGGGAGGACCTCACTATGGAGGTACCACCCACTACTCTAGAGGATAGCAAGGTTGAGGAATGCAGAGGAAAAACAATCAGATTGGTCAAGGTCATCTGGGATCGGAGAACAGATGACTCAACTTGGGAGTTGGAGGAGGACATGAGGAAATCACACCCACACCTTTTTACCTAGTAAGCTTTCATTTTCGAGGTCAAAAATTTTCTTGTTGGGGAGAATGTAAGGCCCATTAATTTCTGGTTCCATTTTTTTGCCCTAAAGTGAAGGGCTGCCCTTTTGAAAGTGGGCCTAGAGTCCTAGAGTTAGCCCAAGTAATATAACAAAACCCCAGATTTCTGTCCTAACTCACCTTGCTTATTCTTTTTCAGACAAACACTTAGAGCAACAACTATCTCCCGCTCCATTAGGGTTTGGTGTTACTGTGACCTAGAGAGCTTGAACCAGCATTTTTTCACCTCACGTAAGTATTTCTTTCTCCGTGCTTGAAACTCCTACTACTGTTACTCTGAGTAGCTCATGCCTCAACTGCCATTCTTTTTCCAGTTTGCTAAGTCGTCCTTGAGCTAGCATCGGAGCTACTGTACTAATCAAGTTTGGTCCCGGATCCTTCTGCTGAATCCTTCCAGGTAAGGGAAGCTAGGGTCCATTTGTTCTGCTGCTATTGTATGGTTTTGTATATTATATGCTACTGTGATGTGATAAGTATGGCGTTTGACTTTTGGGTTTGTTGTATGTGCATCTGTTGTGTGAACGAACAGTGGCGGGCACTGGTTTTCTCGCCCAAGCGAGCATGCCTCGCCTAGGTGAGACAAATAGGGGGCTCGCCCAAAACCTCCTGCACGAATGGTCGCCTAGGCGACTGGGCTTTTTTTTTTAGCGAGGTGCAATCTCGCTTAGGCGAGAAGGGTCTCGCTTGAGCGAGACGTTGTAAGTCCCAGGAAAAATTAAATAATTAATTCAGTAATTATTGGATAAATGTGGGTAAAGAGAACCTTTAAGGTAATAAATGTGGAGCATATGACGTGGGGAAGTACTAGCTCAAGTGGTTGAGAGTACTTTGAGTGTGTGAGAGGACTTGGGTTCGAGTCCTATATAGGTTATTTTTGTGAGTTATATTGGTTAGTATGAAACATGAATTGGTTGCATTGGTTGGGCATTGAGCGGGTATGTGCATGGGTGTGGGTTCAATCCTTGGAGGACCCAAATGAAACTCTATTTTTGGCTATTTTTAGTCTTGTAATGAAGTTGAAGGGTTATGGGAAACCCTAGCAGAAACAACAGTCGAGGGTAGCTGGAAAAATAGGACAATTAGTGAACTTGAATGGTCATTTCCTTAACCTTAATGCAGTTTTCGTTTTAGGTTCTTAAACTACCATTAAAACACCACTAAAAGTCTAATTGTGAGAGAAGGGAAAGGTTTCTGCAGAGGGTATTGTGAGGTAGACAAAGAGTGCGAAATTCAGTGAGGAACTGAGTGTGTGGGTGGATCAGTAGGGGCTGAATTGAGAGAAGACAAGGGAGATCATTTGGAGTTCAAGGAAAGAAGTAGAAGAATACTCAGGGAAAAGCTTTAATCCAGGTTAGGGGAGCTTTTACTTGTGTTTTGACAATAATCATATGTTTTTGTGCTTTATTGGATGATTGCAATGTGTGTTCTGAGTTGTGTCGAGTTCTGTTAAATTTCTGGAAATTTCCAGAAACCGCCTGGCGGACCTTTAACCCCACCAGCGCTTGTTTTCTAGGTTTTTGATATGCACCGCTTGGTGGCTAAGGGTAGTCCGCTAGGCGACATGAACTGGGTTGCCCAGTTCCTTCTGATTTTTGGTATTTTCGTGGTGGAAGAGGCTTGGGAGAGATTCTTGTGATACGAATGTCACGGGTATGATGGGTTATTATCCGTAAATTCGTAATTGGGAGACTATGGTATGAATTGTAATTGAATTGGGAATTTAAGGTTCATTGGGAATTAGAATTTGAAAAAAAAAGCGTGGATGATCTCTGTGATTAATCGTGTTGATCGAAAATAGAAATTAAAGTAATTAGGATATTAAAATTGGATACTGTGTGGAGGCATAATCGTGTTAGACTTAATGAAAAATTGAGTTTGGGGTAGTGGTGGATTCTGTGAATGCTGGAAAATGTGACAGATTGCTGCAAGAAGCACGTTTGGAGAATCACGGAAGGGTTAGTAGTCAGGAAATTACCCTTTTGAAATTGAGTGAACATATCAACTTGTGGGAACTAAGGCTCATTTTGCATTATGACTTATGCATAAATCAAAATTGGAGAAAAGTAGGTAAAATGTAAGATATATTGTGGTAAATGGTGAGTATAATAATTGTATCGTAGGACTTTTTCTTGTACATGGACTGTGTAAGGTGTATTTAAAATATGGAAATAGTGAATTGGGCATGAGCTAGTTGTATAAATGGTACTCTAGTTTGGATTGTATGTCTTGTATTACTACACATGTATGTGTGACAAAATATTATGCGTTTGAAGCCTATTAGGATCTGTAAAAAGTGCCAAAAACCAGTAGCATTGCACTACTGGTATGGAGCTGGCGGTGTGGGGCGAACCGCCAGGCGGTAGGGGGTAAACTAGTGGCAGTGGCCACTACCAGCGCTAGGCGCCTAGCGGCAGGGTTGTGTCTGCCAGCGGTGACGGAGAATTAAGGGTCCTGTTCGGGCCGCAGTGCCTGGCGATGGGAGTGTGATCGCCGGGCGGTTTTCTGCCAGTATCTGCCTAGCGGTGTCTAGGCAGTACCAGGCGGGTTTTGTGGCTGTATAATTGGTTTTTAATTTGATTAGTGAACTTGAAGGACTAAGTTCACTTCTTATATGTTTGGCTTGACGGGCTAAGTCCAATAGTGGTCTGGGATGTGCTTGAGTGGTTGAACGCATGATGGGCATGGAACTGTGATGTTCCCGTCGGCTACTATTTGGGCGAGGAGTCCTTAGTATGGTTATTGCATGCGTTGGGCGCACGATGGGCAAGGAACTGTGATGTTCCCGTCGGCTACAATTGGGTGAGGAGTCCATAGTATGGTGATTGCGTGTTTGCCAGGGTCCAAGTTGAGTAAGCTTGGATGTGTTACTACAGGCGAGGAGTCTGTGGGATTGGACTATGAGCAGGATTGGCTCGTAGGGTTGGACCACGAAAGGGATAATTTCGTGGAAGCATAGTGAAAATCCAAGGACCTAGTTTCATGCATGTGACTCAAGAAGGAATCTGAGATCAGGGGTGGATATTTTGTAATTAACATATATCAGTAAATTTTTCTCAGGATGGGTGTCATATTTAATTTGTTTAATATGCATAGCTCACCCTATCTATGTGTGTATGGCGATGATCGGATGATTTATTATCCGGGAGCAGTTGATTTGACAGGTGAGCTAGGAGACGCTTGAGACTGAAGAGCGGGATGATATGGGCTTTTTGAAGATTGAGATTTTAATGTTTTATGTTTTGAACATTAGCCATTTTGGGCCTTTATATTTGTAATAATTTTGATTGCGAATAATTATAATGTATTAAACTTTGCGATTTTAATTCTCCCACGTTTTGGGAACTTGTGTTTATAAATAAGGAATGATTTATATTGTCATATTTATTTTCTTTTATTTAATTGCTTATGTTATTATCAAAGTAATATTCCTTAGGGATGTTATAGACGTCGTAGAACCCGCTGTTCTCTTGTCGCACCCTCGCCTAGGCGAGATATGGTTCGCTTGAGCGAGAGGGTCCCGCTCGCCTGAGCGAACCCTGTTAGCTTGAGCGAGGCAGCGGGCAGGTTTGATGTTATTGTTGAATGGTTCACTGATGTGTGGCTTGTTTGTTTGATCCAAATGCTTTACTAGAAGGTTTGCGTGATGATGGTATGATTAATATACGAGTTTGAGATGGGAATCGCATGATATTTTATTAGGTGTGAATTGGAAAGCATGAGTTGTATGATTTGTTGAATTTACATGATATTGATGCTATGGGAAATTCTTGATTGGTGGGTGGAACATGTATAAAGTGTGGTAGGGCGTAATTCCATGACTCTCGTAGTGAGAGATCTTGGTGGCGCCTCATCTTTTGGACGTAATCCCATGGACCCTCGTAAGGGGAGTCCCTGGTGGTGCCTCAACATAAGGACGTAATTCCACGCGTGTATCGTGGTGGTGCCTCAGGGCCAGGGCGTAATTCCACGAAGGCCACGTGGTGGTGCCTCTTGTAGGGGTATAATTCCGTGAAGGCCTCGCGGTGACGCCTCATTGCTAGGACATAATTCCACTGCCACGTGGTGGTGCCTCAGTCACATATCCGGATAGTCAAGTCTTGGGGTCCAATATATTTTGATAGCTTTGGTGTAATGCTTGTTATTTATGCTTGGCTTTGAAATTACCTATGAACTGTTATAAAATGAGATTCTTTTACACTAGCTTACCCTATGCTTGCTTGTATGTTGTGTGTGGTCCTCTCTATTGTGATGATCATCAACCTTGTTGATATGAGCAGATGTGAGAACCCTTGGCAGTGGTAACGTTGATAGGGATGCTGCAGCCTGATGGACTGGATGGGTATTGGGCCCACTCTGGGGCCCATTGCTGGAGAATTTAGTTACTATGTTTTCCTTGTCTGTACTAAACTTATTGCTATTAGTTCATTAGCATTTTACATTTTGGGCCATGTGAGGCCTCCTTTATGTTTATGGATATGTTGGGTTACGGAGTACTTCATATTCCAAATCTTCGTACCCTCCGGATATTATGTATGTGGCGTTTTATTAAATGGGTTTTTATCTATTTATTTGGGACGTTACAGTGAAAACGATAAAAAAAAAGAAAAGAAAAAGGCGTTACCAAAAGATGAAAGTTTTCAAATTTAAAAACACCAATCCCCTTTGAGGATATCCCAACGAGTTTCTTTTGAAATGTTAAACAATTTTTTATATATAACATATGAGTCATTTAAATTGTAAATGGTAAGAAAGGTAAAAAAAAAACATAAAACATGTTACCAAAAGATGAAAATTTTCAAATTGTAAAACATGAATTCCCTTTGAGTATTGGCTGAAGTGTTTTATTTGAATTGGTGAACAATTTTTGTATATAAAATATTAATTATTTAAATAGTAAATGGTCAAAACGGTAAATGAATTATAAAAAAGTTACCAATAGATGAAATGTTTGAAATTTAAAAACACCAATCCCCTATGAGTATTGCCTAAGGTGTTTCTTTTGAAATGTTGAACAAATTTTAAATAAACAATGCATGTACCAAGGCAGCCAAGCATTTAGCCTAGGCCGAGTCAGCCTAACTTGTATCGGTTCTAACCTATACATCTAAAGGAACAACCTGCACCTCATATAACCAATATAAATCGTCAAGGTAGGTAGCCGGTCTAGGCTGGCTACTCGAGCATACCCGGTAAGATTAAAGCCCAGGTCGACAACTCCAATAAACTTAATGAAATAGAAGCCCCCACGTTCAATAGGTCTTAGGGGCCTGGGTTAGGGCCCAGGCCCACTCATAGCCCAAGTTAGAGCCCAAGTCAAGGTCTGACCCATGAGGTAATCAGACATCATTAATGCTCTATAAATACTCGTGGACCCCAGTAATTAAAGGTACGCATTCATTAATCACTAATTTGACTCTTTGAGAGCTTTGACTTACTTGAGCTTCAGAAACTCTTCTGCAGGTAACCCCTCCTAGGTTCAAGCTGACATGTATCAACCGGGGAGAGACCAACTGAAGAGATAGCGGACTACATGGTAAGGTGACACTTGTGCCTAACTCATCTTATTTTTTCTCTGCAGGAACAATTGGCGCCCACCGTGGGGCACGAGACGAACACCTTTAGTACCTGTTTTTCTCTGAAGATGGTTTCCACCCGTAGCAGAGTTGGAGTGAATAAGCAAGCGGATGCTGGTCCCTTTGGACCTCCTGGCATCACCCCTGATCTGGCCGCCATCCTAGACGGCCAAGCAAAGATCCAACAAGAACTCGCGGATTTCAAGAAACGCAACGTGGATGAAATGGAGGCATTGAGGCAAGAGAACTTTCGCCTGAGGCGAAAGATCGAGGTTGATCCCAATCTGAGGAAAAGCCAAAGAAACTTCTGAAGCTGTGAAGTCTCCGGCCTTCCAGCCCACAGAGGAAGAAAGTGAATACAATCCCACCCTTCACACCTTCACCACCACCCAACAGACACCTGCTCCCTCTACCCATCCCCATCACTTTCCATCTGGTCAACCGGGGTTTACCGCACCCCCAACCCCCGCCGCTATCCTCCCTACCACCCAGATCCCCTACAACATACCCACCACCCTACACACCACACATATTCCACCCTATAATCCATAATACCTTCCGACAACCCACATTCCCCCTCACAACATCACCTCCACCTTTCCCGCTATGATCAACCACCCCGTTCCACCTCACCTGCTCCCTCCTCACCAGTCTAGACGCTGTCACCCATTCAAGGACTTTATCACCAACACCCCTCTCCCAGCCTAGTGGGAACCTTTCACCCTGGATCGCTATACTGGTGACACCGACCCTGACGAGCACCTTAAAGTCTACATCACCCACGTCGCATTGTACACATCCCAAGACGTAGTCTTTTGCAAAGCTTTCCCCACCACCCTCAAAGGCCTTGCCCTAGAATGGTTCACAACTCTTCCGCCCTACTCAATCGACAGTTTTGACGTCCTCTCCCACATGTTTTCCACCCACTTTGGCGGCAGCCATCCCCATCAAACCACCACCATATCCCTCCTGGGCATCAGACAAGAACCAAACGAACCACTCAGAGCGTTCATCGATCGCTTCAGTAAAGCGGCTCTTCGTACACCACACCTCAATCAGGAGATGATCCTCCAGTGCATGACCCTTACCCTACAACCCGACCCCTTCGCCAACAACGTCTATCTCCACCCACTTGCCTCCATGCACGAACTCAAGTTGCGTGCAGCCAACTATGTCCGCATGGAGGAAATGCAAACACTTCACACTAAATTCTGCAACGACTACGCAGCTACCACCGCCAACCCCACCCCACAACCTAACCCACGCCCTGATACCCGCCCACGCGAACCCCGCCAACCTCGTTTCACCAGATACACCCCCTTTACCGTAGCCCGTTCCCGTATCCTCGGCGAAGCCCTCGAAGCCGATCTAATCCCTCCACCACGCAAGACAACCACACCCCCCAACGTCGACATGACCAAATATTTCCGTTACCACCGCAACCATGGCCACACTACAGAAGAATGCAAAGCACTTCAGGATAAAATAGAAGAACTGGTCCGTGCTGGCCACTTTCGCCGCTTTATCCGTAGAGACGACCATTCTTCCTCCTCTCAATCCCGTCACCCCCCTCGACCCGACCACAGACGTCCACCACATGACTCCCATCACAACAGACACCCCGCCCAACCCAATAATCAAGAACAAGAGCCCGCCTGCACCGACATCACCCCTGCCGACCCCCCTTACGAGGCACCATTAACACCATCTCTGGTGGCTTCGCAAGTGGAGGCTCCACCTCTTCTGCCAGAAAAAGACACCTCCGCCATATACAATCCATCAACCACATCACCCATTCCCACCACAGACACTGTATGCCTCCTATCGTATTCACAGATGATGACTTCCACGGCCTCGACCATCAACAAGATGACCCCATGGTCATCACTGTTGAAATCGAAAATTACACTGTTAAGAAAGTCTTAGTTGATTAGGGCAGCTCTGTTGATATCCTCTATTGGGTCACTTACCAAAAACTCCAACTTCCTTACACCGCCATGGTCCCATATGACGAGCCAATATATGTCTTTTCTGGCGAACAGGTATCCACCCGGGGCTACATCGACCTCCACACCGTCTTTCAGGATGGAACCCAGACCAAAACCATCCCAATCCGCTTCCTTATCATCGACGTGCCAACATCCTACAACATCCTTCTGAGCCGTCCTTCTCTCAATACCTTTGGCGCAGTCGTCTCCACCCCTCACTTGGCCATGAAATTTCCTGCCCCATCCGGCGACATCCTGACCATACACTACGACCAGCGCTTGGCACGCGAATGCTACATGGCCAGCTTGCGACCACAACTCCCAATCTAACAAACCAACCATATCGAACGACCCCCTGGTTCCAGCATAGCCCTATCCGGCGAAGACCTTGACCCCAGAATAGGCCGGGATGTCCGTCTCGAACCAGTTGAGGACACCTCTCCTCTAGAGCTTCCCAATGGTCACTCTATTAACCTAGGCACCGGTTTAAACTCTGACGAGTGTGCCACCATCACACCTATCCTTATCAACAACACAGATCTTTTCGCCTGGTCGACCATCGACCTCCTTGGAGTGGACCTCCAGGTGGCATCCCACAAACTATCCATATATAAAGAAGCCCGCTATGTATCCCAGAAAAAACGCAAGCTTGGTGAAGAGCGTCGGCAAGCAGCCAAGGTTGAAGCCGACAAGCTACAGAGCGTAGGATTTATAGAAGAAGCTCAATACACCACTTAGCTTTCTAACGTTGTCTTGGTGAAGAAAGCCAATGGAAAATGGCAGATGTGCGTAGACTACACGGACTTGAACAAGGCTTGCCCTCGCGACGCCTACCCCTTACCCAACATTGATCGACTTGTAGATGGCGCGACAGGAAATAAGGTGCTTAGTTTTTTGGATGCGTATTCAGGGTATAACCAAATCCCCATGGCCGCAGCAGATATGCACAAAACCGCCTTTATCACGGACGATGCCAACTACTTCTATAGAGTCATGCCCTTTGGCCTCAAAAACGCTGGGGCAACTTACCAACGGCTAATGGACAAGGTGTTCAGCCACCTAACGGGGCGCTGTGTCGAAGTATACGTCAACGACATGGTTGTCAAGTCCCCAAGTCATCACCAACACACTGAAGACCTGTCAGTAGTGTTCTCCGCGCTGCGCCAATATAATCTCTGCCTCAATCTCGACAAATGCGTATTCGGCGTTGATCGGGGTAAATTCCTTGGTTTTATGTTAACCCAACGCGGTATAGAGGCTATCATCGAAATGCGCTGCCCCACTACTGTTAAGGAGGTCCAACATCTCATTGGCCGTCTCACAGCCATCTCTCGTTTCCTACCCAAACTAGCCGAACAAACCCAACCCATAATCCAACTCCTAAAGAAATCCACCCGGTTCACGTGGACTGATGATTGTGAACAAATCTTCCAAAAACTCAAAAGAACCCTAACCTCCCCACCTATCCTCCACAAGCCGGACACCAGTCAACCCCTGCTGGTATACATCACGGCCACCGACTATACCGTTAGCGCCGCGCTTGTTCAAGAAATAGAAGGCACACAACATCCTGTGTATTTTTTGAGCAGAACATTGCAAGATCCCGAAACTAGATATCAAATGGTAGAAAAACTGGCGCTATCTTTGATCCACGCGGCACGCCGCCTCCGCCCATATTTCCAAAACCACACCATAACAGTCAAGACCGACTACCCAATCCAAAAGATATTACAAAAACCAGATCTAGCTGGACACATGTCATCATGGGCCGAGGAACTATCAGAATTCAACATCCGCTATGAACCCCACGGCCCCATCAAAGCCCAGTGTCTTTTAGACTTCGTCAACGACCCGTAGAGGACCAGTGGACACTTCATGTAGATGGTTCCTCAAATCCAAGGGGTGTCGGCGCCGACATCGTCTTAGAAGGCCCCAACGACATCCTCATCGAAAAATCCCTTCATTTTGCTTTCAAAACGTCAAATAACCAAGCCGAATACGAAGCCATCCTCGCCGGCCTTTCCCTAGCCCGCGAAGTAGGCGTCAAGAAGTTAACGTGCAAAACCGACTCCAAACTCACTGTAGGTAATCTAAATGATGAATTTTAGATCAAAGACCCCATCCTTCTACAATATTATCATCTGGTCCATGCAGTCATTCAATCCGCCTTCGAACAAGTCCGCGTCGAACACATCCCAAGAACCGACAACGTCAGGGCCGACATCCTTTCCAAATTGGCCAGCACCAAGCTCAAAAACCATCACCGATCCTAACTATAGCAAACACTGTCCACACCTTGCATCACACACACTTGCCAAAATTTAACCCACACCTCAACCAATAACGTCACCCCCTCCTAAAGCCAAAACTGGACCACCCCCTACATTCAATACCTCAAAACCGGCAACCCCCCCTCGACGCGGACAAAACTTGGCTGGCTAAGGCCGCCAGGTACACCATGATAGGCAATGACCTCTACAAACGCGGATATGGCCAACCCCTACTTAAGTGTGTCAGAACAGAGCAAGCCCAATATATCATCAAAGAGCTACACGAAGGAATTTGTGGTTATCATTCCAGTGCACGCACCATGGCTACCAGAGTTCTCAGAGCCGGATACTTCTGGCCGACCATAGAAGCAGACTGCCAGGATCATGTCAGGAAATGCAAGCCATGTCAGAAACATGGCAACCTTATTCACCAGAAACAGGAATAACTACATCATATATTGTCCCCATGGCCATTCGCTAAATGGGGAATGGACATCCTCGGCCCCTTCTCACCTGGCAAGGGGCAGGTAAAATTCCTAATTGTAGCCGTCGATTATTTCACTAAATGTTCGAAGCCAAGCCGCTAACTACCATCACGACCCAGCAAGTCCAACAATTTGTGTGGAAGGACATTATATGCAGATATGGCATACCACATACCATTATCACAAACAATGGTCGACAATTTATTGACAAGGAGTTAGCCAAATTCTACACTGGCCTAGGCATCAAGCACATCACAAGTTCAATAGAACATCCACAAACCAATGGGCAAGCAGAGGCGGCAAATAAAGTCATCCTCGTTGATGAATGATTAACTTGTTTTCTTTTAAGATTATTGAATATGGTGTGAGTTGATTAAGAAAGCTAAGCGAAATCCCCACTGGACATTAAGATAACATGCTATCTAGATGTGAAGGTTCCTTTCACAAAGCTCAATAGAAGAAGA
>Ga0214543_1009986_pt1 | contig 14390 bp, 10 predicted proteins | sample CNSS2metaG_FD_160094 | JGI IMG/M metagenome (GOLD analysis project Ga0214543, IMG submission 160094) | Root nodule microbial communities from cowpea collected in UCLA plant growth center, Los Angeles, California, USA - CNSS2 | ecosystem: Host-associated > Plants > Roots > Nodule | place: USA...
TAACTATCATTCACATATTAACCCGATCTTGTATAAAAAGTCAGAAAGGGGACATAACTTATGTGGGAGAGTTAAACATTTAACAAACTTAATTTGGAAAACAAAGAAGCCTGGCTTAAAAAAAAAAGTAAAAAAAAAATGACGAATACATACAGATATCTTATTCACCTGAACCAACCCCTATCACCCATAAATAAAATCAGCTAGGTAATGAGATATGGTTATTGTTAAAATTATACATTTGCATGACCACTTTACAAGGATTACTAAGATATTGTCTTCACTCTTTACCCATCAGATAAATTTATCGGAATAATTATTAAACAAGTTTGAAGAAAAACATAGCATCTTTTTTAATCCCGCTAGTCAATCCTCCAATTTAACATTAGTCATACTATTCAATCCATTTTAGGGGGAACATCAGTGCAGGGCAGATGAAACAGATAAATTTCAATCAAAACATTCAAGATAAAGCTCTCCAGAATCTGTAAACGTATCAATTAGATATCATTATTACAAACTCTTAAATGAAAATCACACCACAACTACAGAACAGTAACTTAAGAACATCCAGAACATAAATCAAATAACATAAACTTTATTGGTCCGATAGATTGCAATTTCTCTCCGAAGTCAAGGTACAAAGAAACAATAAAGCACCAAACAGAACTTTCCAAATCGAAATGCCAAATATTAGTAACACATAATAAATTCATATGAACAACCCAGACAGCACGATCTCAAAGAAAATAAAACTAAGACAGATCTACTATTCCGCGTTCTCACTGTACTGAACAAGCTTTGGGTACGAAACCTGCTCCACATACCGAAAATTATACTGCGGTGACAGTGTTTCATGGAGTACGCACATTCAGAAAGAGAAATTTAGAAATACGGAAATGATTCGTCAAATAGTAATAAGGATGCGATTGCAACTCACCGACATCGTCAAGATCTCCGGTGACCAGAAACCGCCGCAGATAGATAGAGAGAGAGGGAGAAGAGTTCAGCTAAGAGACAAACGGTAGAAAGATTACAGTATTCAATTTTATCTGTCTCAATGAGAAGACTTGGAAACACGTGCCGGATTTGATCGGCACGTGCGAACGCTGTGGAGTATATAGCAAGTCATGCAAACCGCGTGAGAGTCATTGATATGTAAAGATTTTGACTTTCCGTGACTGACTATTAAAACTAAAACTATAAAATTAGACCTATTTAGGGTTAGTCTCTATTTGTCCTAAAGCAGCATTACGAGGTTGAGAATCTGTAAGAATATATTTAAGTGGTAAAGTTTTAACCACCAGAAAGTATAATTTTTTTTCTCAAATGGATTATTACATCTTGTTTTTTCAAATTATACTTGTTCATTGGAGAAGTTAGAATTCGGTTGAAGATAAATTGAATTTTTTGTTCATTTGACAAGTTAGAATTCGGTAGAAGATAAATTGAATTTTCAATTGTGCATAATAGTTTTCCAGCGTCGAAAGATATATTTTTCTTCTTTTTGTAAACTTTTCAAAAATAAAAAGGACAAATTTTAAAAACTCAAAATAAAAATTTATTATGAAAAAAAAAATTAAATTTCTGACTTATAAAAATAAAATAAATTTAGTGGTTTAAAAAAATATTATTTTGTGTTGTGTAAATAAATGTAAAATATAAATTGTTATTAATCTAACAAATTTTGTAATTATCATTATGATTATTAATTTTTGTAGTACTAAAAAAATTGAAAGGAGTTTTAAAGGTTTGTAACAGTACACTAAGAAGGTAAAATTATTTAAAATCATTATTAAAATCATTATTTTATGTTATAAGTTTGGTAATAAAATATGAAAACAATTAATTATGTAATAATTTATAGAAAAAGTTATATAAAAATACATATAAATTTTATATTTAATTTTATATATATTTATATATATATATATATATATATATATATATATATATATATATATATATATATATATATATATATAGTGACGACTACATATTATTTGAGAGTTAAAGATTATGTAGGAAAAATAAATGAAATTGATAGAATATAATTATTATTGATATGAGATTAATATGAATTTTATTAAGTGCAAATTTTCGTATGTTGCAAAAATTTTGTATATTGTGTTGATCACATAAGTATTGTTTTTCAAAATATAAATCATTTTACCGGATTTTATTTGTAGAAATTTTGAGATATTTGGAAATATAAAACATATGTTATACGAAGTTTATTTATTTATTATATATATATATAATATTGAATATTAAATATTTTTTTAATTTTAATTTCAAGCGCGTTTCATAATACCGCGTTCTCGAGGTATTATCTGCTTTGGAGCAGCATGGAGTTTCATCACGGTTTTGTCTTTAAAAAATACTTCGGAGGGAAGGAATGTAGGAGTATTTAAATTTCGCTTAACCTCAACTCCTAAGCGATGTGGACTTATTGGATGTACCGGAAGATTGCCTTAATAATTATTCATTTGAATTTCAAATTTGATTTCTTTTCTCTAATGTTTATTTTTTCATTTTTGTTTGTAATTCTTGATTTTTCTTTTTTCTATGGGATTATATTTTCATTCGAAATGATACTTTTTGTTATATTTTTTCTTTTATCAATTTCATCTTCTTTGTCTATTATGAATGTTGTGCTAGTAACATTGGACTTTTAATAATGTTATGTGATTCTTCATTTTTTCTTTATCTACTTGGACATTAAACTTCTTTGAGAGATACAAATACTCCTTTTTACTTTGATTCTTCATATGTAGCAAATTTCTCTTCCATCAATTTTAAAGAAAAAATTATGTCTCACGTTAACTTTGAATATTCTTTAATTGTTTGTATATTTAATCACACAAAGTTTATTCTCAAAAGACACATTGTAATATTTCTCTAACAATTGAACAACACTTAACAAATTTGAATTAATCTCGTGAACATATAAATAATCAAAAGTTAATTTGTAACTAAAATGAATTTTAATCGTAATTTCTCTAATACATTCATAACAAGTTCTCCATTTTCAATTCTTACTTTAAAAGTATCTTATTTGTCGAGTTCTTTAAAAATTTCTCAATTATGACTCAAGTGGTTTGTACAATCATTATCTATTAGTGGACCTTTCATACGTTTGTTGGTTGTAATGTTTGTTGTAACACGTAACGCTGCAACAAGTAGTTCCTACATCTCCTAAATTATCATATTTGCGCCATGACCACATTTGTGACATTTTGTATACAGCCTCCACCAACATTTGTTGTGTTGGTGATTGTTTTTCTTCCAATAAGGACAAGATGAAAAGCTTTGTGTTGTTGTTTTAGTCGTATTTGTTTCTTTTGTTGTTATTGACATTGACAACTCTTTTGCTAGTATGAACTAAAGTTCCTTCGATTGTATGATTTTCTTTAATTATTTTTTTTCTCGTGCTTTCAAGACATCTATGACTTCTATCAAAGTAATTGTAGACAAATTTTTGTGTTCTCCAAAGAAGTAACATATGCTTAATGTTTTGTGTTCTCCAAAGAAGTAACATGTAATTTTTCAACAATTTTAAAACCTGGAAACTCCTTATTCGAAAATTTTATCTTGTTAATAATACCTAACAATTTGTTTGAATATTCCTTAATTGTCTCATACTTTTTCATTATTTGCAACTCAAACTTCATTAGCAACTTTACCACTTTCATGTCTTCAATCTTATCTTTTCCTTCTTATTTTCATTTCAAATTATCTCAATTTTTTTCGTATGACTTTATAATCATGATTATGGTAAGGATCATTTATGATATACCAACAAACAAACATAATTTTGCATTTCTCTTCTTTGTCCTTTTTTTCTTGCACATTTTGATTTGAATTATGGTGAAATTTCAAGGCAGCAAATCAACGATGTAATTCTCTCCCACAACTTTCCATGAACATAATTGTTTTAGATAAGTTTACATTTTTTACAATCTATATATCATACTTTCACTATTAAATAATGGAATAACTATGTGTAAGAAATTTCTTCTCCTTTCATTATACAAGTTTCTTAAGATGACAACTATGTGTCATTATCAAGATTTCGAGATTTTGAAAATATAAGAATGAGAAATATCATACAAAGAAGCTTATGATTTATTTTATTCATGTAATATGTATAGATAAAGACAAGAAGATAACAAAATATCAAATCTTAACATATCTCAAATATTAATTTCCTCAATATAAATAAATATATATTTATTTTTATGTAAGAATTAAAATTAAAACTTTTCTAAAACTAATTTTAAAAAAACGTTTTTTAAAAAAATATTTAGTTTTGACAAACAAATCAATGTTGGTTCATAATTCTTCTATTGCATTTCATTTTTTTTTATAAGTTTATACGAATAATATGTTACAACATTTTATATCTTTTAACTTTATTAAATTTTTGTACAAACTATTATAATAATAAAAAAATTTATAATCAATTATATTGCAAAACTGAAGTTAGAATTATATTAAAAAAGGTGTAACAAAAATAAGAAAAATTTATAGAATTTGGTTCATGGAAAGTCGAATTTGAACTTGTTTATTGGCATCCAGAACTACAGTGCAAGTGAGAATTCACCTTGAAAGTTGAATTTAGAACATGCACAATAAATAGCTCTAACTTGAAAAAAATATAGTGTGAGAAATCAATTTGAGAATACTTTTTCAAATTAAGTTTATTTTGAAAAATAAAATCCTAGAAAATACAAAAAGTTATCTATTCATTGTTATAAATAATTATTACCGGAAAACATAAATAAAATAAAAAAATTCTAACTAATTTCTTCATAGTATAATATTTATAGTATTTGTAAAGCTCATTTTTATTTAAAATTTTGGGTCTGGTTTAATTTAAAGGGTTCAAAGTCAATCCACTTGTTTTTTTAGGAATCTTTTTAGTTGTTTATTTAATTTTTTCTCTTTGCCTCCTCAATTTCAAACAGTTCAATATTTCTCTTTTTTTAAACAGAAGCTGAGTTAGGGTCATTCTGGAGTCTCCCACATAGTTGAGCGAATATATTATTTCCTTATGTAAGTCAAAATCTTCAAACCCACATATTGTATATTTCACTTTCAGTTTGGGGTCTTGTATAAAGCCTTGTTTCCATCTCCCCGTGCTCTCATTTCTTTGTTCTGTGTTGGGATTGTGGTGCTCATCTCCACCAAGGGCTTTCTTCTCGTCAAGAATAGTAACAGTTCGAGATAAGAGAAGTTAGGATTTTCTTTTAGATTTCGAAATAAATTGTTTATCTTGATATTTGATTGCATCTTGACGTGTTAAATTGATGAGTGTACTGAAATTGGAGTGGTTGTGTTTTCTTTATTTGAGATTTTTGGTTTTTGCATGCTGAAATTAATAAAAACCTATTATTCTATCTTAAGTAAGAATTTCTAGCTTAAGCGAGATCAGTCTAGCCCAAACGATTTAAGTGAGAATAGCATAATTCCACCTTGTGTTTTGTTCGAATTTTAGCTTAAGGGAGAATTTCTAGCTTAAGTGAGAATTTCTAGCTTAAGCAAAAATTTCTATCTTAAGCGAGAATTGCTGCAGAATTTTAATTCCTTATTTTAACATTGATTGGGTTAATGTTAAAAATATGATGTACGAAACTGTGCATAAATGATGTGGCATTTTTTTACCTGTACTTGATGTGTCTAGCTTGAGAGGATAATTATTGTGAGATAACATGTGGAATTGATAATAAAAGAGTTTCAAGGGATATTCTTGGTGATGGTTTCATTAGTATATGTCTTGATATAGGAGATGTCTCAATAATGAATGTATTCTGAACTCTAATAATCACTCACACTCACGTAGAGTAGAGTGATTATGTAGTGAGAGTGGTATGAGATCCTAGTCTTGGGAGGTGTTTGAGTCTGAGACATATTGGGATTAACCTTGTGATTAATTGGGTGACAACCCCTTATGGCTAGACTCTGCAAAGTTTAGAAATCAACGTAGGTGCATACTTCCTTAGAATTCTATGTCAAGGGCATAATCTGGATATCGAGTCAAGAGTTAGTTGGGTGTTTAATTGAGTGAAAACTTTGTGAGTTAATATTTCTTTTCTCCATTATGTGTTTCTTGGATGATGTGCTTATGTAACTATATTTATGAATGAATGCTTAAATTTCTTTGTGCATTTTTCTTTGTTGTGTTTCCTTTTTACAATGATCACCAAAATGTTGGTGTGAGCAGATGTGGAGACACTTGCTGAAAATCAAGATGGAGGTGATGTCGTTATCTAGATTAGATGTTAGATCTTACTCTTTATTGAGCATCTTTTGAAGAACTATTTTTCTTTATATTTCGTGCTTTGTTGAGCAATCTTTTGAGAAATTGTGTTATGTCTCTAGCTTTTTGTTGTTGGGTTGTTTTATACCCATGATCTTTCTATTTAATCAGTATATTTGGATGACTGTAAGGGTTAATTTTAATATACTTCTTGTTCGTTGCTCTATTTTATTATAATATGTGATGTTTTATTTACTAGAAAATTTCTATTAAATGGGATATCACATTATTCTTATCCTTTTACTTTAAAAATAAAATAAAATTGTATCTATTGTTTTACTTTATCTTTTATTATATTATTTAATCACAAATCAACAATACAACAAAATTTGACCTCATCTTTAATATAAAACATTAAGAAAATAGACTATTGGATTTTATTTATATAATACTTAATTTATCTAGATTTATAGAATGTGAGATTCAAATTTACTTTTTCACGTATACATTGATATATAACAATTTTACTGGTACTAGAATGTAGACAAAACATTTACTACTATAAAATCTTTTAAGTCAAAGTAAAAGACCATTGAGGTCCTTCTCTATAACATAATTTATAACACCTCAATGCATAAATTAGTGTATATATCAAATAATCAAACATAATTTGTACTCTTACATTTTAAAGTCAATTTCTATACTCAATTTGTAGGCACATCAAAACACATCATAAGAACTCAAATTATTATACTCACAAGCACCTCAAAGCAAAACACATATGCTCTCAATTACACATCTCAAGATATATGTTTTAAAATATTTACACAAATAAATTCTACTCATGAAAGTCATTATTTTATCTTTTACAATCCTAAGGATAAATGTACCATGCAATTCAACACGTTTTCCCATCTTTACAAATCTAACTACAGTGTTTGACATGCATTCAAATTATTATTACACCTTTTTAAATTTAATTCAATTGAGTCTAATTTTATATCTAAATAATAGTTTCACGAGTAAAACTCGGTTAAATAAATACACACAAATTATAGATCACTTTAATTTTTTAAATGCACAATTTATATAAATTAGATCCAAAATCTGAGTTCATCAATTATAACTTCAAAATTATAAACGTTAAATCTCAAATCATTATAGTAAAAGACGATCAAAACATCAAAGATTAATTGGTTTATCAAAAAGTTAATTCTTAAACAATGAGTAAAATTTACACAAATAAAATAACATGCATCTAAAGAGCACAATAATAAATTAGTAATTAACTCACAATTAGCAATCGAAATTCTTCTGTTACGTACAGCAAAATCATAAATTTAGAGGTTGTTTCTTCCCACAATTTTTACGAAGACATCCATGCCATGAGACATTTCTCATCGCTCTCTTACCTCAAACAACTCTGGAGATGCAAAGTAGTTGCCTGGAACACCGATTGAGATGCAAAGTAGAAAATATTGATTCAAGAGTTGTTCTCTAAACTTTTTTACTTTCACGTGTTGTCTCCCACGGAGTTTTTCTCAAGTATCAAAATTTAAAGTCGTGTAGTATGAAAGCAAGAAAACATGACTCCTATTTACCAATGAGCAACCTAGAAATGGACTTTCGAAGAAGTTGAACTCACTCCTATCATTATCTCTTTAACAACCCAGCTTTGTTTATAAATTAATTCTTATTTATTCTCAATGGCCAAATCATGATTTATATTTTGTGATCCATGAAAGTGGTATTTACCTACAGACAAATACCTATCTTCACTCGGGCAAAGCTGGTATGAAATGTTCTAAAATACATTTAATACATTCACAGTTTCAAAACTTTGAATAAGTGAATCATGCCTTCTTTCTTTTGGATTTGAGCATCACGACTCCAACAAATATACTCAAGAAACAAAGCAGTGTAACGCCAGCAGAGACTGGTATTAGTATGGCATACTCTTGGGGTAAAAAGTACTTGTGAACGAAATGATCATCATCCACAAAAGGCTGAAAAGACCACAAGATCAACAAATAAAAATTGTAATTAAGAATAAAAGAGGAAAGCCATCATTCATTTAAAATACAGTCACTAACCAGGATGATAACCCAAAATGTATAGTAGGTAAATATCGACAAGCTTGTAACGGATAACAGAAATCCAACTGCTCTGTCTGCTAATTCCATTTTTCTGTTGATTGCTCTCACTCCTTGTTGACAACGAAAGACACAAATAACTGCTCACATTCACTGTTTTAGACAATAGAAACTCACATTAAAAGAACTCCACAAAATCAAGAGTAACTAACCATCAACAAAATATTGTTACGCTATGCACACGTAAGTGTTGTAGTCTCTACAATGAGTTAGAAAAATTCAAACCTTATATAATCGGGTGTTGTGGTATCCTTTTATTGTTTTACAGAACAAATTGAAATATCTGCTAGTACAAGTTTGATAAAGGAAAGAATTCTTAAATTTCACAAAATTTGATACAACATGCTTTTGGAAAATTTGGAGGTTTCTTAAGAAGTTCAGTTTAAGACCGTAATAGAAAAGACACTACCCTCGCCCAGAGCAGTAGTACTCAAAAGCAAGTGGTAGGAGAAAGAAAAAGTTCTTGTCTGATAAAGCCCCACTAGAAAGACAGACTAGTGAGCCCAAGGTTTCAAGAGTCTACTCAAGGAAGATGAGAAATAGAAGATTTAATAGTCAGTAATCTATCAAGGAAGTACTTATCTGGAAAGAAAATAATGTAATACTAAAAGGTTAAAACAGCGCGGAGAATCCACCTCCTTATATGCACACTTGTTCTGAAATCTCACGCATTAGGAAAAAATCAAAGCATATACCACTACTCAATACTGAAGCACATCTCCTAAAAATGGAAACTTCCGACGTGATGCTGCATCAGACTATTAAATGTTGATAATTGCCCCTTATAACTATCATTCACATATTAACCCGATCTTGTATAAAAAGTCAGAAAGGGGACATAACTTATGTGGGAGAGTTAAACATTTAACAAACTTAATTTGGAAAACAAAGAAGCCTGGCTTAAAAAAAAAAAGTGAAAGAAAAATGAGGGATACATACAGATATCTTAGTCACCTGAACCAACCCCTATCACCCATAAATAAAATCAGCTAGGTAATGAGATATGCGTATTGTTAAAACTATACATTTGCATGACCACTTTACAAGGATTACTAAGATATGTCTTCACTCATTACCCATCAGATAGATTTGTCGGAATAATTATTACACAAGTTTGAAGGAAAACATAGCATTTTTTTAATCCCGCTAGTCAATCCTCCAATTTAACATTAGTCATGCTATTCAATCCATTTTAAGGGGAACATCAGTGCAGGGCAGATGAAACATAGAAACTTCAATCAAAACATTCAAGTTGGATATCATTATTACAAACTCTTAAATGAAAATCATACCACACACTACAGAACAGTAACTTAAGAACATCCAGAACATAAATCTAACATAAACTTTATTGGTCCGATAGATTGCAATTTCTCTCCGAAGTCAAGGTACAAAGATACAATAAAACACCAAAACAGAACTTTCCAAATCAAAATGCCAAATATTAGTAACACATAATAAATTCATATGAACTGCATAAGGAGGTCGGACCAGTGATAGAACTTATGACTACAAAAACAAAAGCACAGCAAATTCATATGCGTATTGTTAAAATTGCACATTTGCGTCACCACTTTACAGGGATTAGTGATATATTTCTTCACTCTTTACCCATCAGATAACTTTATCGGAATAATTATTAAACAAGTTCGAAGAAAAACATCATGGGTTATATATATATATATTTTCATATATATGGGTTATGGTTATAGACATGGTTATAGTCATGGTCATTGAGAGATTGTGGTTCTATATGATCATATGACATTAGTCTTACACATATAAGACCTTAGACACCACTTTTACACCAAAATCTTAAGGCAATGTTGTTATAGGTCTATATTCTTATATAGTGTTTAACTTTGTCTTTTCTATCCAATGTGGGACTTTGACTCACACTTGGACTATTCGCAATATCTCTCCTCAAGGGTGAGTCCCTTGTTTTTTTTCTTTTTTCATATGGTATATTTCCTTTCAGGTTATGAGTGACCCCTTTGGTTATGGATATGCGGTCAGTCACATCGGTGACCCCTTTTTGGTTATGGTTATGCGGTTAGTCACTCCGAACCATCGGCTCTGATACTAGTTGTTGGAATTTTTTTGGGCTTTTGAAAATATGAGAGATATGGAATATATGAGAGATATATATGATATGTTATACGGAGGAACGTGTTTTTGTTATATTTTGCTCTATATATAGAGTATATCAATAAAATACAAAAACATGTTCCTCCGTATAACATATCACATATATCTCTCATATATTCCATATCTCTCATATTTTCAAAAGCCCAAAAAAATCCCAACAATCTTGTCTAATCTCGCTATTCAATCCTCCCATTTAACATTAGTGATGATATCCAATCCATGTTAAGGGGAACCTTAGTGCAGGGCAGACGAAACATAGACATTTCAATCAAAACATTCAAGATAAACCTCTCCACAATCTGCAATCATATCAATTCAAGACATTATTATTACAAACTCTCAAAGGAAAATCAAACCATACAATACAAAACAGTAACTTAAGAACATCTAGAACATAACAAATCGAACAACATAAAGTTTATTGGTCCCATGGATTGCAATTTCTATCCGAAGTCAAGATACAATAATGGCAATGGTGTGTTTGAATGAGGCAATTTAAGAGAGTGATTCATTTATTTGGAGAATTTGAAATTCTCTGTAATGAGATGCTTTGTTTGGATATAGAAATTAAAAAACAGTTAAAATGCATGCATTTTCTGAAGTATTTCAATTAATTAAATTAGAAGAAATTCAAATATCCTCAAAAAATGTGAAATTTGAAAATTTTCTCACTCAACCTCACACTCTAGACTCAACCCCAAATGTCTGACAAACATGACAGGTTGAACTGGCCAAACAATTCAAATGGATCATACCGACCTGGCGACACAAACGGGTCAAGCAGGCTCGACGACCTAAACAGGTCGAGCAGGCCTGACGGGTCAGACAACCCAGACGGGTCAGGTGGGCCAAACGGGTCAGACGGGCCCAATGACCTAAACGAGTTAGGCGAACCCGATGACCCATACAAGTCGGGTGGGCCAACGACCTAAACGGACGAGGTGACTTGATGACACATATGAGTCGAGCAGACTTGACAACTCAAACAGGTCGGTGAAGCCCGACAACCCACACCGTCCAAGTATGCCCGACGACCAAGATGTGTTTGGCTGGCCCAACGGCCTAGACGAACTTCACTGGCCCTACGACATAAATGGGTTGGGCGGGCTTGACGATCCAAACAAGACTAACGACTCAGACGAGCCTGGTGGGCTCGAAGACAGAGACGTGCTGAACCGACCTGACAAGCAAGACGAGTCAGCGGGTTCGATGGCTCAAGCAGGACGGGCAAGCCCGACAACCCACATGGGTTTGGCGGGTTAGACAACCTAGAGGTGTCGGGTGGGTCTAACGACCTAGACATGTCGGGCAGGCCCAATGATCCGACCGACTCGTCGACCCAACAAACTTGACCGACCTGTTTTAAAATTTATCATGTACTCAAAACATAATTAAGCCTAAAATAAATATTGATAAAAGGAAATTTTACCTTACAAAAAATTCAATTATTTTATTCAAACAAGAAATTGAAATGTAAGATATTTTAATTTTTTATCCAAATAAATTAGTTAAAAAAGGAAAACGAATTTAATTATAAATAATTTAAATACAATTTATTTCAAATTTTCAATATTATTGAAATACTTTATCCGAACATCAAATAAAACCATCTGCACCAAAACAGAACTTTCCAAATGGAAATGCCAAATGTTAATAACACATGATCAATTCACATCAACTACCAAGACAGCACGGTTTCAAAGAAATAAAAATACGGTGCAAAGAGTACGGAATCTACTCCACGTACGAAGAATGAAAAAATGATACGGTGGTGACAAGGTTTCATACAGTGAGCACATCCTCAGAGAGAGAGCAATTTAAGCATACGTAAAGGATTCGTCAAATAATAATACGAGAAAATAAGGAAGCAATTGCAACTCACCGACATCGGTAGAGGTCTCCGGTGACCCCGCAGAGAGGGAAGAGTTCAGCGAATAGAAAACGGTATTCTGTTTGATCTGTTCCGGTGAAAAGACTTGGAAACACGTGACAGATTTGATTCGCACGTGCGATTGCCCTGGAGGAGTAGATGCATAAAGGCAGCAAGGCATGCAAAACGCGTGAGTGTCGTTAATATAAGGAAGACTTTTGACTTTCCTTTGACTGACTAAAGAACTTTCGCGAGTTTCAAAATCGGTAAGAATACATTTAACCATAAGTTTTAAACACTTGAAAGCAGAGTTTTAATGACAGACCTTTTTCGAACTTCAGAATTCGGGAGTTAAATTCTTAATTAGGAATAATATCTCTAGCATTAAAAATGACCTATTTTTTTTTTCTTTTCCTCGGTTATTTTTGTAAAAGTAAAAAGGAAACAATTTTTTTTCCTACAAGGTTGTAGACCAAGTTAATCTAGATTTGAGCAAGTGTTGCAATAAATGTTAAAAGTAAAAGAAAAATCTATATTATCCGAGTCTATAAATTCTTAGAAAATAATATTTTAAAATTGATAATAATTTAAAAATAATAAGACTAGATTATTTTAATATTAAAATATTTTAGTACGAATAAAATTGTTATAAAAGAGTTTTATTATTTTAAAATATATTATCTTTAAAACAACTACTTTTTTGTGTTTACTTCTTTGTAAGAGTTTTGTCTTTCTGATCATCTAATTGAAGAATCGAAATTATAGGATTGATCCTCTCGATGAACTTTTCAATTTGGAATCGATTAGTTTCTCCGTTTGTGTTCGCATAAGTTAAGTTTCCGCTATCTTTTTTATCTTTTTCTGTTCTTTTGTTGTATGTAAGTCATCTTCTGCTTGCATGCATCGTTTTAATTATCAATATGAGTCTTTATTGATCAGTGATCATAATTTATGTCCTGATTATTCTTGTGATATTTTTACATGTAGATAGAACGTTCCTGGAATTAGAGGCGTTTAACATTTATAAAATTGTTTAAACAGGAGACTAGGGAAACTAATTTCTCTGTCATAATACTTGAATGTGTTAGAAATGCGCATTGTATAACTATTTTGTGATTAATTGATATATATGATAGGCGAGATTGCTTCTGATGTTTGAAAACTATGAAGATGTGTGTTTTACGTGTTATTTGAGAATAACTTTTAAGTTAAAGGTGTATTTACATTCAATTAGTGTGAATATTTTGAAAAAATTGATGTTTGATACTGAAATGGTCTCCGCAATTATTTTGAAATTATATAGACAGACTAGAAATGCATAAAAATAGTTTAGATTAGTTTCTGCATAATTAAAAGTCAAAAATAAAATAAAATCACAAATTAACACAAACACAATTTACCGTCTTTTAAGTTAATAAAAATGACCATTCAACAAATTGATAAAAATTGAAATTAAATTATGACTAAATTACATAAACTCAGCTTAAGGACCAAATTAGCATTTAAACATATTTTTAACATATAACCTATGCTTTAGATTACCAATAAATAATATATTTTGCTGTTTTAATTTTTAATAATTTCTTACAGACATTAAAAACTCAAGCTAGGTCTAAAGATATTAAATAAGTTAAAGTTAAAAAAAAAAATACAATAAGTTATTTTATCCCATTGGTACTAGAAACATAAAACAACGGTCTTAATTAATATAAAATGAGAAACACACTTTAAAAATTAATTTCAGGAAAAGAAAACTTTGAAGGATAAAGTGTAGTTGCAAACTAAAATAGTTTATTAGAAAATTAATTATTTAAATATTTTCTAAAGTACAATCCATATTTAATAAATCTAAATTAATTTAATTAAATTTATCTATTTTTTTTCAACGTTTATTATTGCACTTTGTCGTCAAAAGTGTATTTTTTCTATTTAAGAAAAACAAAATCCTACAAGAATT
>Ga0214543_1009993_pt1 | contig 14386 bp, 7 predicted proteins | sample CNSS2metaG_FD_160094 | JGI IMG/M metagenome (GOLD analysis project Ga0214543, IMG submission 160094) | Root nodule microbial communities from cowpea collected in UCLA plant growth center, Los Angeles, California, USA - CNSS2 | ecosystem: Host-associated > Plants > Roots > Nodule | place: USA...
GTTAAAATAAGCAATATTTTAGTACAAACATAAGTTTATTGTTTTTTACACATCATTATAAATGAACATAAAGTTATTTAAACTTTTGAACAAAATTTAAAATTTAATTTGTTCTATGTTTTAGGGTGTAGGAAATGTTGTTCTTGGTTCAATTCTCTGGAACCGGACCAAATATATAGATGTGACAAGTGCTGCTTCCACTAAATCCTTCTATTCATTTATCTGGAAGGTAAATCTTCTCTTAAACACTGTTTACCATTTAAGTAGTTCAACATCCAACAGTTATCTAATTAATTTTCCAATTGTTTCCGGAAACATGCCGAGTTGATTTCTATTGATTTCAATTTTTAAAACAATAATTTTTATGGTTAAAATGATGTGATTAGTGATATATCAAACTAATCTCATATTTTAGCTAAAAATTCAATATAATTTAAAGGTTGGAACAAACCAGCACGTGAATTATTGTCAGTTTATCTATATATATTATTTGGAGATTTTTTTACTAAATTATTTTATTATTAAAAGTGGAACATGATAACGTTGTACTTATGTGTTTGTTTTTGCAGTTGATGATGGTGGCACACCTTCTCCTGCCTTTAATTAGATAAGGGGTGTCACTGAAGATTAAAACAACATTTGCACCACATGCGCAACAGAATAACCTACACCCTTTGTATCACTAAGTTTGTTTTTTTTTTTAACTGTGTGATGATTTTCAGTATCTATATCGAGCTTTATCTCTATAGACACATGTTTCATTATAGGAATAAGAAAATAGAAGCAACTTGTTATGCTAAGATTACCCTAAAGAATGAGTGCTAGTAAGTGAGTTTTTTTTTTTTTTCTCTGTTGCAAAGTGTTCATTTATAAATACACAATATAAAATCATCTCCCTAAAATATGAATCACAGAAAGCAGAAGTCTTATTAAAGCCCAAGTTTTAATAAAAACTCTTAAGAAGTTTGTGACTGAATAAGAGTTTAATCGATAGGATTAGTCATGTGAGAAGGTTTGCTTATAAGAGAATGCTATGAAAATACACAAAAAGAACAAAAAGACTGAAACAACAGGAGAAAAGAACAATAATCAATTTAAACTCAGTAACATCAAACTTCTAAAGGAAGGAAACTTCATAAGGACAGCATGAATACTATTATGAAACATTACACATGCTTTACAAAAGCAACATTATTCATTTATAAAATGTAAAATCAAACACAAACGAATTAGCAATGAAATAATTACGAAATTAGCAATGAAAACACCAACTAGGCACAAAATTACAAACTAAACTAAGAATACATGGATTTGCAATGAATTACTTATAAAAATTAGAGATCAAAATGCAATTGGCAATGGATTCAAAAAAAATTACTAATGTAAGTTATCACACAAAATCAACTCATCTCGTACATTTTATGGATTAATCTTGCTTTGTTGATAAATAATGAAAGTTTAACTTGAATTAGTTTACTTATAGATTAAGAAATCTGAAATGTTTTATCTCTTTATGATTTACAAAATAAAAACAAGAATATCTAAACTTTCTATAAAATGTGTATTCACCAAGTGATTTTAATGAGAAAAGAGGATTGTGGGAAGAAATAATAGCGTGTAAGGAGGAAGAGGGAGGCAATATGGGGAATTTGTAAAGAAACATTGGATTGACTACAAGGTGTCATGGAATGGATTATTACGGTAAAAGAGAAACTAAAAAATGAAACATGACCTAAAAATATGGAGTAAGGAGGTTTTTCGAGACATAACTAGGGGAAAACAACGATTAATTGCTAGAATTAGGGAGTTGGACAAAAAAGACGATGATAGTGAAATAAATGATGCACAAAGGGAGGAGGAGATTCGTTACTTTGCCTAGAATCCATAGCAAGACAAAAGTCTAGAGTTAATTAATTGGTTGGCCTCAGGTGATATGAACACTAAATTTTTCTATCTAACAACTGATTGGAGAAAGGAAAACAATATGTTCAAAGGGATGAGGATACATGGAGAGTGGTGTGAGGATCAGAAAATAGTTAACGAAGGTGTCAAGGCATATTATGAGGATGGACTAAAGGAGAAAAAAAAAGGGTTCAATCTAAAGTTAGGAAATGTTGATTTTAGGTCAATTTCACTAGAATACAATGACAGACTAACAAAGATATTTTCAGAAGATGAAATTAGGAAGGTAGTATGGGATTGTGAAAGCAATAAAAACCTCCGTCGAGATGGCTTTAATTTTAGTTTTATTAAGAAGTTTTAGGGTACTATTAAAAGGGATATAATGCAGGCAATTAATAACTTTTATAACACAGGTAGGTGGTCTAAAGGATGTAATGTCTCATCATTCATAGCTCTTGTACCGAAATGAATAAACTTCAAGAATTAGATCAATACATACCTATATAACTAGTTGGCTACATTTATAAGATAATATCCAAATTTTTATCCTAGAGGGAAGAGGGATGCTTAATACTGTTACAGTTGCTAATGAAACCATTGATGAGATCAAGAAAAAAAAAACCAAGTATATCATAGTTAAGGTGGATTATGTGAAAGCATATGACTCAATTAGGTGGAATTTCCTATTATATGATGGAAATATTAGGTTTTTTCACAAGATGGATTAACCGGATAAAGGAGTGCCTAGAATCTTCCACAATTTCAGTTTTGGTTAATGGCATCCTAACACACGAGTTCAACCCTACATAGGGTTTTAGACAAGGTGATCCTCTAGCTTCGTTTTCGTACCTCAAAACAGTTGAGGGTCTAGATGGTATGGTTAGGCAAGTAGTAAAGAAAAAGTTTCTAGAAGGGATAAAAGTAGGGGCCAAAGAGATTGAGGTTAATATGTTAAAATTTGAATATGGCACAATATTTTCGTGTGAAGAAAACATACAAAATATTTTGATCATAAAGAGCATTCTTAGATGTTTTGAGTTAGCCGATGAACTTAAAAAGTTAATTTCATTAAAAGTAAAATTGGGCTAGGAGTAGAGGAAGGCATTATACAAATATATTCAAAAATGTTGAATTGTAATGTTATGCATTTACCATTCATTTATTTAGGTATGCCGATTGGTGGCATCCCTAAGAGATTCGAATTGTGGAGAGTGGTAATTGAAAACATAAGAAAAAGAATGGAATGTGTCAAGACTGTGTGGAATCAATGTAACAAATAGATATAGGTATTAATAATGTTCAACATTTTAAAGAAAAGCAACATTTCCAACAATTTTATCTCACAAAGTTAAATGGTAAACAAAATGGTGTTTTAAAATGTATGTGGATGACAATAGTTTGGATAATTTGGAATCATAAAAACAATATTATCTTTCGATATGAAATGGCATATGCTAAAGAGACATTTACAATGGCATAACTAAAAACATGAGGGTGGATTATTAATAAGTATTCAAAATTATCATTTACATACTCAGATTGGTGTTTGAGCCTTGCCACATGCTTAAAATATTTTTGAAAATAAAATGGCTTCAATACTAGGAAACAAGGGTATACACAAAAAGGGTCAAATTGGTGTAGGGATATAATCACAAGGAAAGTGAAGAAGGAAGACAAATAGTGAGAGAAACTAAATAGGCAATGAGCTTAACAAAAAGTGGAGGTAAGGTAGGGGTAATATTCTATGACGGCTAAACAAATGTTTTGAAACACATAAATAGCTCATTGGAAGGTGCACAAATGTTTTGTGATGCTGAAATTCTCTCCTGGACATTCATACATTAGGGGTAGACAATAGGAGAATGTTGTTACTTTATTGGGTTGGGGATAGTTGGAGAGAACCATTTTTTGTTTTTTGCAGATACGAAGCATGCAGGGGATGTTGTTCTTTTTTCTGTAGAGTGTTAAACAACAAAGGAGTATTGTTCTTCACTTTTGTAAAGACTATGAACAACAAAGCATTTACAGCGAATAATACCAAAGTTAGGATCTATATTGTGAATATTTTTGTTATGATGCAATTTGTATTTAATATTATATTGATGTTTAAATCTAGAGTTGTTAAAATGGGTTGGAACTCGCGAGCCAACCCAGCTCACCACGGGTTCGGGTTGGGTTGGGTTGAAATTTTTTTACAAATTTCAATATGGGTTGATTTTTTACCCGGCTCATCTGGGTTGAATCCGTGGTGAGCCGGGTTGGTGAGCCAACCCGCAGATAAAAGGGTCACATAAGTTTTTTTATTTTTTTATTAAGTTGAGCTTTACATTTGAGTCATGTTAAGTTGTTTTTTTATCCAACAATAATTTGTATTTTTTTATTATTTTGGTTTGTCTTTGGATTGTATTAAAGTTTATTTAGATTTTAATTAAAATTACAATTTAGTTTTGACTGAAAAAAAAACATATTTTTTTTAATTAAGTAAACCCGTGAGCCAATCCGTGGTGGACCGGGCCGGGTTCGAATTTTGTTAGCTCGCTAAAAAGTGAGCCGGATTGGGTTGACTCACTAAATCATCAACCCGTGGTGGGTCGAGCCGGGTCAGGTCAGGTTACCCGTTTTGACAGCTCTATTTAAATCATTCTCACCATGTCAATTTACGTAGAACTATCAAAATGAGTTAGAACCTGCGAGCCAACCCGACCCACTACAAGTTCAGGTCGGGTTGGGTTGAAAATTATTTACAAATTTTAATACAGGTTAATTTTTTACCCGACTCATCTAGAACCTGACTCATCCGGGTTGGCTCACCAACTCGCAATTAAAGGGTCACACAAGTATTTTTTATTATGTTGGGCTTTGCATTTGGGTCGAGTGAGATTGTTTTTTTCAGCCAACACATTGGTGTTTTTATGATTTTGGTTTGTAGTTGGAGTTTAACATCCTTTTGGATTCTATTTGGATTCTATTGAAGTTTATTTAGATTTTAATCAGAAGTATAATTAGTTTTTTTGATATTGAAAAAAAAAATTGTAATTTTTTAATTAAGTGAATTAGTGAGCCAACCCGTTCAACCCACCAACCCGTGATGGGCCAAGTTGAATTCAAATTTTGTTGGCTCATTAATAAGTAAATTTGATTGGGTTGACTCATTAAATGATCAACCCGTGGTGGGTCAAACCGGATCGAATTATCTATTTTAACGTCTCTAAATTTACGGAGGCACGGAGGCTTAGAATTTGTTTGTTTACTTTTACAATTCTCTAAACATTCTATATTAATACACGAAACATTCCTCACTCCTCCACGTTGCATATCCCTAATCTAAGAGTTGTTTTATAAAATTTTCAAGCGTTGGGATAAGTATAAAATGAAGAAGAAAGCCTAGTTTATATTTATACATTTATACACTCATAAGTGATCTAGAATCACACTTTAATAAACTAACTAAATAACTATATTATATTATTATATTTTTATTTAAAAAAAATGCATATGGTCTCGCCGGAAGAAAGACTAATTATATTTAAATACCTGCATAATGTTACTTTAATATGTGTGAAAGCTACAATCAATAAATTATTAAATAATTAAAAGATTGTTTCAATTTTCTTTTCTTTTTTTTCTTTGTCCAACCTTATAACACATCTATCACTAATGGGGTTTTCTGTAGCTTTGAATATACATTACAAAAATCCATGTAATTAACATAGTCTTTCCAAACCTTTACGTTGTAACTTTATTAAAATCTAAACTACGAAATCCAGATATAAAAGTGTTTTAAATCTTTGTTATGCATGACCGTGGTGATTGATTTGATTATTTTACAAATTTTCTCCTGTAAAATGTTGACTATGTGTGTCGTGTTCAATTTCTATGCACCAATCAAATTTTATGTCTCCCTAAGAAAAAATCAAACTTAATGGAGTTCTTTTGCCTATAAAATCTCCCATTCCTCTCTTCTCTTCTACTGTGATATATCTACGTTCTTATCTGTGTGAGTTTCCATGGCTATGGCTAGGGGACATGTTATATCTTCTCCTAACGTCTCTCCAGTGACAAGTGGTACCTACATTCACTATGTTCTTCTAATTTCGTTCATTTTTCATGTTATAATACCTATTCCTTCAATTTGGTTTGCTTTCTGAGTATCTCACTCTAACACCTTCAATTTGTTGTGCATGCTACAACTTTGAACAGTAGGTAAATTAGGTTGTCGTGGATCAAAAGCTTCTCAGCAGAAAATAAAAACTAAAATACAGTATAGTCCTTTGAGGTTTCAACAATCACCTTTTAATCATCATTACAAATGCATTGAAAGAGGAGCAACATATGAAGAAAGCAATAAAAATTATGTTCTGAAAGCCGTCACTGTGCCATCTTCTGAATCAGAATCTGAAGCTTCCAACTCCAAGAACATTGTGGAGTCTGTCAAAAATTTTATTGCCGTTTTGTATGAATTTATTTACCCTTACGCATTGTACGGTCAGGTAAGTACAAACTTTTCCATTATCCTCAGTAATCAAAAGTTATGGTCAATACTAAGTTTTGTTGCTTTGTACTAAGCATAATGATATTTTGATTATTAAATTTTGACAACTTTATCTTATAATATGAAGTGTTATTTTTTAAATGATTTTTGAATATTGATAATGAGAAAAGAAAATGGAAAACCACTTAAAATATGACACTTAATTTCTGACTCACTATAAAGTGAGTCGGGTTGGGTTCACTCATTTTCAATCCGGTTCGTGGTGAGCCAACCCGTGTGAGCCAAGTTGGCTCACTTTGACATATCTACACTTAAGATTGTAAGAGAAAGTTATCAAAATTTAATAGTCAAAAAGTCATTTTTCTTGTATTAAATATCTATTTGGATAATTAATATTTTCTTGTTGTTTTAAATTAACTTAATCTGTATTTTACAGGCATCAGCTGCAATTTCTGCGTCTCTCGTTGCAATAGAAAAACTATCAGATATATCTCCATTGTTTATTATTGGTTTGTTGCAGGTGAGACTCCAGAAATATTGTTTTTTTAAAAGACAATTTAAAATTACCCTTTAACTTCAATAATAGTCATTCCTTTGAGTTGTTTTTTCGAATGTTTCAGGCTGTGTTACCTCACTCTTTTGTGGTTCTTTACATTAATGGAGTGAATCAATTGTTTGACTTTGAAATAGATAAGGTATGAAACTTACTACGAATAAAACATTTTGGATCATTAAATAATGTATTTCTTTATTTGTTTCTTTTATATACTTTGTATATGTTCTATTAAAAAATATAATAAAAAATTGTTGTTGTATAAGATTGATCAATATTCAGAAACATATAACGTCACAGGTACATCAATTTGAATAATTTATATAATATTTACATTCAAACTCTTTTTCATAATTGAGGTTTATCGACGTACTCCTACTTTTTTTTTAATGGGAGCATCACCAAAGTACAGCCCCAAAATATGACCAAAAACCTAACTATTTTTCTTTTTTTTATCAGAAAAAAATGAAATTAAATTAAAAAGAACACTTAAGGAAGTGCTCTGACTCTTATACAAAACAACATAACAACATGAACAAAAAGATGCTCTGACCTAGTTTCACACTCCGGTAAACAGAATTTCTAGCCATAACCTAACTATTTTTCTTACTTTAAATCTATTTTATATATCACCGAATTAATTAAAATAATTGAAAATATATAGTTGGATGTTTGGAACAGTTTTTTTAATGTACTTCAACCTTGAAAACGGTGAGAATACTTTACAAGTCCCTTTATAGTTTCTTGTAATAATTCCTTTATAATTTGGAATCTGAATTACTATATCTTTAATAGGATGGTGAAAACATGTAACTTTTTACGAGATTTAATTATTCGTATGGTACAGATTTGTTAAAAGTAATTTATGTTACATGTTTTATTGCAGATAAACAAACCATATCTTCCATTGGCTGCTGGCAAATTATCCTTCAGAAGTTGCGCCATTATTGTTGCCTTATCTGCAATTTTGGTGCCATATAGATCCATCACTTTTTATAATAAAAGATTTTAAGATGAGCTTCATATACAAAAATAAGAGTTACTGTTTTATTCTGTTTTACAGGGTTTAGGGCTTAATTTGATGATAGGTTCTCCGCCATTGATTTGGAACTTTGTGTTGTGCGTTACAATATGGACTTGCTATTCTGTGAATGTGAGTTCTTTCTAATTGCATTTAAACAGTGTATTATGTTTTAAGGTATAAGTATTCTTATATATATATTTTCTGCAGTTGCCTTTCTTACGATGGAAGCAATATCCGGTGATGGCATCATTACTTATATTTGTTTGTTGGGCATATATATTTCCAATTACATACTTCTTTCATGTGCAGGTTCTGTTCTATCACTCTTTGCCTTTTATATACATCTTAGTTTTGAATAAACATCTTCCTGCTAATTGATGTAACAAATGTTCAGACCTTTGTGTTCAAGAGACCAGTTGTGTTTACAAGATCATTGATTGTTTCTCTGCTGTTCTTGAGTATCTACACTACTGGTTTAGCATTAGCCAAGGTAAATGTCTTTATTTTCTCAGGACATATGTATTCATTTTCCAACATCAGGCTTTTGATCCAATAATCTAAAACCTTGTACTGGATTTGTGTAGGATATACCTGACGTAGAAGGAGATATAAAACATGGAATTGATTCTTTCGCAGCACGTCTAGGCCAGAAAAAAGTATGTTTCTTAAATTCAATGTTTTATTGTTTTTTTTTTTTGTTATACCCTCTTATAACATTTGATTGATTGTAAATCTTTGATAGGTATTTTGGATTTGTGTTTTCCTTTTTGAAATGGCATTTGGAGTTGCCTTCTTGGCTGGAGCATCATCTTCATCTCCCTTTTTGATTAAAATTGCCACGGTAACATATTTTTATTATGTGTATATATATAGGTTGGAATTTTGTTTGGTATGCAGAATTTATTTGTTTTTTTTATCCTCAAAGGGGGGTTTGATTTTGATGAACAAAGTCTTATAATAATACACTGTTTTGTTTGGGTATATTCTTTTAAAGTAAATGTTCTCTTTGTAATAAACTAAGCATATTTTTACTTGTTTTGTATATTTGTCTAATATGTTTTACTATTAAAAATAATATTTTTTTTTATATTTTAAAAAGTAAATTCTATCTACTTCTTTAAGATTTTTTTTAATGTCTTATCTTAAAAATAATTATTTTAAATTAAAAAAAAAACTAGTTGAATGGTTAAACTATTTTTTTAAGTGATGTGTACACTAACTTTTAAAGTATCACGAATTATAGTGTAATGACCGAGTTGTCACCATTATGTGTCTTTATGTGTTTTGTTTTGTATGATGTTGTGACTTTTTTGTTGTGGGATTCTTGGTTGTGGTTTTTTGCATGATTGTAAGATTATGTGGACGATCCATTGAAGACCACAAAATCTATAATGAAAAGAATTAAGACTATGTTTGATTAAAATATATATATGTACGAAGAACTCTTTGAATAGATGCTTTTAGCATTGTTATAGAAAACAAACTATAATATAAAGTTTAGTCTTCAATGGAATTGTTATCATGATAATGTTTTTTGCAGCATCATTTAGAGAATTAGAGAAGGAATGGTATATTGTTGTCATTTGTCTTTCTTTTTGTATATATTACGTTATGTATGAGTTGGCACAACCAATTATCCCTATTCAATATTTTTTTTTTGCTGATTAAAAAAAATAATTAGGATTAGGGTTCAATTATTAATAAAACAAAAAATAGTTTTTTTTTTTGTGACAATTTTTCTCACTAATACTAATAACATGTAACTGTTTTAAGTATTCTATTTTTCTTTCATATCATTTCTACAATCTTTAAACTTCTAAGTATGATCGGTATATGCTACATCGAACAAGTGAGAGTGCGTTATCGATAGAAAAATAGACTAAAAAAGAAAATGTAAAAACAAATGCTATATAAGCTGAAAAGTTCAAAGAGTGAACACATTTCTTTTTCCTTTTTGAACCTCTCCCTCCACACATACGAAGTTTCTTAGAGTTCAACAAACATCCCTAATGTTTAACATTACTTGCTCATGATATGCCATATATCTGTATTTATATAAACAAAAATTTCTCTAGAAAAGTTGTCTTTATTGTGTAGATTATTCCAACTTTTTAATTTCGATGTGAAGGATAAATATTTATCTTAAAAATAAGCAATGTTTTAGGTTTATTGTTTCTTACATGTGATTATAAATGAATATAAAGTTATTTAAACTTTTAACAATGTTTAAAACTGAATCTATGGTATGTTTTAGTGTGTAGGAAATGTTGTTCTTGGTTCAATTCTGTGGTACCGGACCAAATACGTAGACGTGACAAATCCAGCTTCCACTAGATCCTTCTATTCATTTATATGGAAGGTAATTCTAATCTTAAACATTGTTTCCATTCGAGTAGTTCAATATCCAGATTAAATTTAAAGGAAACAGTTATCTAACAAAGTAAGTACTTATGTGTTTGTTTCTGCAGTTGTTGATGGGGTCTTACGTTCTCCTGCCTTTAATTAGATAAAGTGTCACTCAAGATTAAACCAAGTTTTCAACACATGCAATAGAATTACATAGACCTTTCGCATCTAAATTTATTGAAGAAATAAAAATTACACATATATGTGTTCCTCTAGATATGATGAGTTTTGTATCACTGAGTTTTTTTTTTTTTTTTTTTTTTTTTTTTTTAATTGTGTGATGATTTTCAGTATCTGTATCCAACTTTATCTCTATAGCCACATCTTTCATTAAAGGAATAAGAAAATAGAAGCAACTTGTTATTATAAGATTACCCTATATAGTAAATGAGCTTTTTTCTTCTGCAAAGTGTCATTTTAGGAATACACTCAATAAAAAATCATCAATATGCGTCACAGAAACATAAGTCTTTCGTTGTATATGTTTGTATATGTTAGGTTCACAAGAATAAGAACAAAAAAATAAGAACAATATTCACCACACGAATGTTGGGTATTAACTGCCATTAATTAGAGTCCTAACCCATAATAAAATGAAATATAAAGAATAGAGTGGGAGAAGTCCGATCTAAACCAACATAAAAAACAATAATAACAACATTAAATATTTTGTAATCAAACTGATGTTACATGGTAATTTTTTATTAATATAAGTGTCTGTCTGGTCGGCACAAAGTAGAGGATATAAATAATCATGAATATACATATATTGATTATCATATTTGCATCGTAGCAGAAGATTATGGAATCTTTTGTGACATTTTCAAAAGGCGTTTTGAATGGTTCTAAAAGGAAAATACAAAGAAGTTCACATTGACTACAATATGGGAACCACTAAGTTCCGCCGGTGCTATGCACTATGTTTTATTTTGTTGGAAATTTGTATGTTTCTTATGTTTGAATCATCTATTTCCTTCTTTTTTGTAGTATAAAAGTTACATACATTTGTTTTTGCTAGGGATGACAAAATAAGTTAAGTTTGACGCATCAATCCCTTAACCCATTAAATAAAAGGTGGACTAAATCAAAATTTTGAATATATCAACGAGTATGAATTCAGCCCGTCAACCCCATTGGGTCGAAGGTTAGGTTGACCGCGGGCTTGCCCGTAATCTATAACTGATTTAGAAATGGGCTGACCCGTATGGTCGTATCATTATTTTTCTATAATTTCATTTCATCATCAACTCAACTCAGAAATGCAAGACAAGCAACAACTCGACAGTAAAATCGTGACCCAACCCAGGAGGAAGAAGGCGAGTGGCGGTCACCGACGGAGACAAAATTCACAACCTTGGTGGCCAGCCATTGACGACAATGACCCAAGTTTGTTCGACGGAAACCCACGGCAACCTTGGTCTCCACGGCAGGAACATGTATCGCCGGCATCAACTTCTATCGTCGGGTCTCAACACAAGCACCTCATGCAAAATGCCTTTATTGCAAAAAAAAAAATCATGCATGAAGAACTCTACCATTGTTGATTTTCTTAAGTTTTAAAGTAAATTATTGTATTTCTATTAATTAGCTAAACAAAAGATGGAAGAAGTTTTATTTTATAAATACACTCAATAAAAAATCATCTCCCTAATATGCGTTACAAAAGCATAAGTCTTTTATTGATGTTTGTATATGTTTGGTACAAAAGAATAAGAACAACAAAAAAACAATATTCACTACAGGAATGTTGGATATTATTAGGTGCCATTAAATTAAAGGAAAATGATACGTTGTTTTTTAACAACTTCTCTCACTACTAGATGTCGCAGTGAAAGAGTATTTTTTTTTTTCTAAATTCCACATGAGCCATAGTTTTGAAAGAAGCGCGAGAGAAGGGAGGTTTTGGTGTTGGTATTTTGAGTGGAGAGCAGTTACTTTGTTTTGCAAAAACTATTCTCATTTCTCATATGTTCTATTTCATTATCAAAGTTATAACGGTTAACTCTCTTCTTCTCTTACTAACAGTGAAATATTAGTATAATAAATAGTATTTTTTCATCTAATGAATTTTTGTAGATTTATTTTTGTATGAATATAGAAGGAAAAAGGAAAAATTATGTCTTACATGTTTTTTATGACAATTACTTAATGGTGACTTGATTATCATATATTGCTTTTTTAATAATTATGTTTTTCAATTTTTAATTAAATTTTGATAAATTATTTTTATTTTTAAACTTAAAAAAGTCACAGAACTTTTCTTGTTTTTATCTTCACGATATATTTCCTTTCTATCATTCTTAAAAAAAATTCACTTATGTGACACTAAAGATTCAATTGTTGAGTTAAAGAGATATTTTTTAATATTCAAATAATTATGTGTATAGTGTAGGTGAGATTTTTCATATTAATTACCTCTTTAAAATATATATAAATTTAAATATATTATTTTGATTCTTCTAAAAATTATGGTCAAGCTATTGAATCTAACGATCTATATATAATATAAAATAAATTTGCAAAAAATAACTGGATATCTAACGCACTTCCATAAATCAATCTTTCCACTAGATTAAGCAAGGGAAAATTTATTTTTCACATTAAGTTGTTTATTATCATTCCAAAATAGAACTATCTTCTTTACAATAATTTACCTAAAAACCTTAACACCGAATCAACATCATATAGTTGAGTGTTTGTGGTTATTTATGTTAATGGAGTGAATCAATTGTTTGACTTTGAAATAGATATATAAGGTATGAAACTTTCAAACTCTTCTCATATTTGAGATTTACTTACGTACTCCTCCTTTTTCTTATCTTAAACTACAGCATTCAAACTTTGACCAAAACCTAACTATTTTTCTTATTTTAAATCTATTTTAGATTTACCGAATTAATCAAAATATATAATTGAGAATATAGTCGGATGTTTACATGTTTTATTGCATATAAACAAACCATAACTTCCTTCTGCTGGGAATCCTTCGGAAATTGTGCCTTTATTGTTGCCTTATAGATCCATCACTTTTTAGAATAAAAGATTTTAAGATGAGCTTCATAGAAAACTTTTGGGGAATAGATAATACTTCCTGCGTGAAATTTAGAAATTCATATAAAATTTCTTATAAGTTGTTTTGTGAAATATATTCGCAGCAATTTTCTTTAAAAAATAATTTAATTTATAAAACAGCAAATATTTTTTTTCTACAAATTTAAATTTGCAAGTAATTCTTTTACGTATTTTAAATTCGTAAATAATTTTTTATAAAAAGAAAAATGACAAGTAATCTTTCTTGCGAAAATAAAGTTATACATATATTTTTTCTACTAATACACAAGAATTCTTTTATAGTAATTTTTTCAAAATATATAATTACTATTTGAGGTCTAGATATTTTATTCTTTATATATTTTTTAAATATAATTTTATTCAATTTAAATTTTAAATATTGATATATTTTACATTTTATTTAAATAAATTAATTTTTTAGTAACAATGATAAATTGAATTTGACTATAATAATAAATAAATAAAATATACAAATAAAAACCATTATTATCAGGTATGAATAAAGATAAATGTTAGAAAATTTGGTTCTAACAGTTGACATCCTTTTTTTAATATACACTGAATAGACGGAAATTAAAAGAATAATTGAAGTGTTCACAAACATCTTGAATGATATTTCTCCTTAAGAATTTTATATATTTCTCTTTAAGAAAAATCAAATTTCATTGACTCTTGTACAGGGTATGTCTACGTTCTTATCTGTTTTACAGAGTTTAGTGTTATTTCTTCCACATTATAAAAGTCTTTTAAATTTTTCTTACACGTCACTGTTAGTTTGATTATTTCACAATTTTTTGCCTAGAAAATGTTGACTATGTGCGTGGTGTATCAATTTCTATATGTGCCAATCAAATTTTATCTCTCGCTAAGAAAAATCAATTTTTTTTTTTGCCTATAAAATCTGTCATTCCTCTCTTCTCATCTACAGGACAAGGTA
>Ga0214543_1009996_pt1 | contig 14381 bp, 16 predicted proteins | sample CNSS2metaG_FD_160094 | JGI IMG/M metagenome (GOLD analysis project Ga0214543, IMG submission 160094) | Root nodule microbial communities from cowpea collected in UCLA plant growth center, Los Angeles, California, USA - CNSS2 | ecosystem: Host-associated > Plants > Roots > Nodule | place: USA...
ACAGCTTTCTAGTTGTGCAAAATACCAGCACCACTGGCGGCGGCGGGTTCACCCTAGCAGGCAGCGTCGCGAACCAGAACATTGGTGTCTCTGTCAGCGGCTCGATGAGCGGTTCTGCGACCTCCAATAACACTGGCGGCGGAGCGCACGGGAACGTGCAACCCACTATCGTCCTGAACTACCTTCTGAGGATCATCTGATGGGGCGCCGGAAGCTACAGCGAGCGTCCTCGGCGAAATCTCGACAGGCAGTAGCGCCAGGCCAGAAGGAGAGCGCCTCTGTACCCAACGAGCCGCAACAAGGTGTGGCTTATTGCCCGCCTCCAGACGAGCTAGACACCAGCGTGCCCGAGCTCAAGCACCTTGGCGGGTCGAAGTCTGATCAGTGGAATCTGATGCTCTGCAACCAGGTCATCAGCACCGCCTGGTACGGACGCAATCCGCAGCCCGGCAAGGATCTGGACGACAAGAGGACGGCCATTCTCGCCTTCATGGCGGGAGTGAACCCGAAGGATACGATCGAGGGCATGATGGCAGCCCAGCTCTTCGCATCTCACGCTGCTGCCATGGAATGCTATCGCCGAGCGATGCTTCCTGACCAAAGCGTCGAGGGCAAGCAGATGAACCTTACGCTGGCAGCCAAGCTGACGAAGGCGAACGCCGAGCAGGCCGCAGCGCTATCGAAGTACCGCGGCAAGGGTCAGCAGAAGGTCGTGGTCGAGCATGTGCACGTCTACCAAGGCGGCCAAGCGATCGTCGGCCAGGTGACCCCAGGGGGGTCTATGAAGAATTTGGAGGCTCAACCCCATGCTATTGGATATGCAGAACGCTCCCCGGTGCGGTGCGAGGACGAAGCGCAGGAACGGAAAGCCCTGCCAGTCGCCGGCAATGCCTAATGGGCGCTGTCGGATGCATGGAGGTCTTTCGACGGGTGCTCCGAAGGGCAACCAGAATGCGTTCAAGCACGGCCGGTATTGCGCCAGTTACATTGCGGAGCGGAGGCGGCTCACGGCATTGGTCCGGCAGATGAAGGACCTTTCCATCGCGCAGGGCGAAGCGTGAGCCCTTCCAAATACTAAGCCCTCCCTCTTGATCTCGCCTGCTGGTTGCGGTTGGATACTCGTTGGGGAGGGCTGGGTGATGCGCGTGTTGCGATGTTTGGTGCTGTTCGCCGTCTTGAGCGGGTGCGCTACCAAGTACCAGGAGATGGGATTTACCGGCGGCGTCGCTGCTCAGCAGATCACTGCGGACACATGGCGCATTCAGTCCCGAGGTAATGCGTATACGGGCGCCGCAACCGTTCAGGATTACGTTTTGTTGAAGGCGGCCGAAACGACTCAGTCCGCCGGCGGAACGCATTTTCAGATCGTGAGCGCCGCGGACGCCAGCCGAGCCTCGACCATTGTGACACCTGGCTCCAGCACAACTACGCTCGTCGGAAATCAGGCCTTCACCACGAGTTCTCCGGGGAGCGTGGACACCGTCATCAAGCCGGGCCAGGACGTATTTGTTCGAGTGCTGAAGCTGCCGCTTACGACGCCTCCTACGGCGGGTCTCTACTCAGCGCTGAGATTATCCAATTCGTGGGATCGCGAGTTCAGCGACCGAGCTGACATTCACGTCCGCACATGTCGCGCTTAATGGTAGTCAAATGATAACGTTGGAATCAGAAGCTCTCTCAAGGGAAGCTTGGCAGTGGTTCGGAATGGGCTTAGGCGGAGCGTTTGTCATTACTATTGCCGTGATCGTCTTGTTTTTCTGGTACAGCGCATATCACGCTGAAACAGAGCAGGATGCGCTCGATCTCGGTTTTCTTGGATTGATTCTTTTACTTGTGACGATCTTTTATTTGGTGGCGTTTTCATTTCTTGTCGCCGCTTCTGCGAAGGGTCTAGACGTCAAGCTGCTTGTTGCTGCGGTGGACGCTTTCGTCCTGATCGGGAGTAAGCTCCTTGCTCCAGAGTTTCTCAGATACCTAAATGAGGAAAAAATCGGAGGGACGACGCAAAGCATCCGAAAGCAGGCTAGGAAGAAGCCGTGATTCCAGCGGCCCTACTCCCGCCTAAAGTCGGACTGGGGTCTTGCTCTCCGCTCCCCTGACGAGGACTGTAGCACATGACCTTTATAGGAGACGGCGAACGCAATCGTTGCTTGCGGTCACGCCCCGGGGTTGTAGACTGCCCTCGGGCAGGAGATATGGCGGACAGCCTTGTAGGACTTCGTCGAAATCGAGTGCCCGAAAACGCTAGGGGCTAGCGAAAAGAGGGTCTAGATGGGGCTGGAAGGACAGGGGCGCGCTGCGCAACTTGAGCGGTTCCCCGTGCCGTGCGCGGGCTATTCTGGGACAGAGATCAACCGCTCGCCGCGAAGAGCTGCGATCCTCGAACATGCCAACAGGTTCGCCAGCGAGCGTGCCGATTGGCGCGAGAAGGCAGCCTTCTTCCATCGCGAAGATGAACGCTATCTGCGCTTCCTCATTCCGCCTGGAAGCCGCGTTCTTGAGATCGGGTGCGGTATTGGAGATACATTAGCCTCGCTGAGACCATCTTACGGCATCGGCATTGACTTCAGTGCGGCTCAGCTTTGCATTGCTCGGCAACGGCATCCCGACCTTATTTTCATTGAGGCCGACGTAGAGGACCCCTCCAGTTTGGTCACGGTGGAGGGGCCTTTCGATTTCATCCTCGTGTTGGATACGATCGGCTCTCTGGACGATTGCCAAGGGTTTCTCGATCGTTTGCATGCCATTTGTAGCCGAGAGACGCGGTTGGTGATCGGCTACTTCTCGCACCTTTGGTATCCGGCATTAAGAGCGGCTGAGGCTATTGGCCTGCGGATGCCGCAGCCTGAGCAAAATGTGCTTTCGCCAGCGGATCTACGCCATCTCTCCTGGCTGGCAGATTTTGATCCCGTCAAATCCGAGCAACGGCTCCTCTCGCCCGTTTCTGTGTTCGGACTCGGTCGATTTGTGAATAGATTCCTGAGCGTACTGCCTGGCGTTCGAGCTCTGTCGCTAAGACACTACCTCGTTGCACGTTCGTTGCGTTGTAAGGGAGAAGGCGTTACGTCCGTCACGATCGTAATCCCCGCGCGCAACGAAAGAGGCAACATAGAACCCGCGGTGCAGAGGATCTCGCAGTTTTGCGAGGATATCGAGATCATCTTCATTGAAGGTCATAGTAAAGATGGCACGTTCGAAGAGATGGAGCGGGTCAAGCAGGCCTTTCCAAGAAAGGACATCAAGGCAGTCCGGCAACCGGGCAAGGGAAAAGCCGATGCTGTCTTCTCTGCCTTCGAGATTGCGCGCGGCGACGTCCTCATGATTCTGGATGCCGATCTGACAATGCCACCGGAGCAGCTTGGTAAGTTCTATGAGACGATCCGGTCGGGTAAGGCCGAGTTCGTCAATGGTTCACGCCTGGTCTATCCGATGGACGAGGGCGCAATGCGCTTCCTTAATCTAATCGCGAACAAGGTGTTCTCTTATTTGTTCTCCTGGCTGCTTAACCAACGCTACACAGACACATTGTGCGGCACCAAAGTTTTGCGCCGCAGCGATTTTCGCCGGCTGAAGGCGGGCCGGGCCTACTTCGGCGACTTCGACCCATTTGGCGATTTTGATCTGATTTTTGGAGCATCGAAACTCAACCTAAAATCTGCGGATCTTCCCATTCGTTATGTGGCAAGAAGCTATGGAGAAACTCAGATCTCGCGTTTCCGTCACGGGTGGATGTTACTCCAGATGGTTGCCTTTGCGTTTTTTAAGATCAAAGCAATTTGAGACGGAATCTTGAGGCTCTTTTGAAGTCTGAACAGTTGCCGCCCGACTCGCTTGCGAGGGCCTGGCCTGCTTACAAAGCGCTCGCCTCTATCGGCAGGAGGTGGATGACCAAAGATGCCCTCGACCGCCTGACGCCGTTCGGTTGGCGCGGCGGGCTGGCGTTCATCTTGGCGTTTTCCTTTCTCTCCTTCCTTCTCTGCGGGTACTACGTGGTCTATTGGCGTAATGCCGACATGGACTTCATGGTGATCTACAGCGCGCTTGCCCTCAACGATGGTGCTAGCCGGTCATTTTTCGACCATCCCGCCTACTTGAGTATCCTCTCGGTCCAGACTTGGTTTCGCTTGCTCCATGAGCTTCATCTACTCGATGCCTGGACGCTCTCGGCTATTCCGTCGCCATCTGATCGCAGTGCGTTTGATGCTGCAATGACCAGTGCGGTTCGCGCGGGGCGAATACTTGCAGTGCTTACAGCCAGCGCACTAGTGCTTTGCTTTGCAACACTAGCCCGCCGGATAATATCGGATAACCGAATTGCCGCTTGCGCGGCATTTGCGTTCGCCATCTCAGGCGGCGTTCAAATGCATATGCGCACGCTGCGCAGCGAGATGATCGCGGGGTGCTTTTGTATCCTGGCGTTAATGATCCTGATAATCGTCGCACGCCGTGGCATGGTCTGGCGACCACTCGGGCTTGCGGCTGCGGCATCACTTTGCGTTCTAGGACTCGAGAACAAGGTTCATGCAATCTTGCTCGTGGGAGCCCTACCGGCTCTGGCCCTGCCGTTCGGAACGACCTCGAGCGCGAGCGCCCCATTCTGGCGATCTGGATCAACAGCGTGGCCAGCCGCAGCTATAGCGGCGCTGGCCGCGGCTGGCGGCCTAGCTCTATCATGGCCGTTGATCTCCAAGGGCTTCGACCCTGCAGTAGCATCTGCTGCCGGGCTTAAACCGTTACTTTTAGGCACGTTCGGCGTTTATCAGATCGTCCTACTTGGCTGGATTTACGGCTGTATGATCAGCTTCGCCAAGCTCTGGCAGGTTAGTATCCCGGAAACCGTAGCGTCGATGTGCGCCGTCGCTGCCGGAGCTTCACTCTCCCTGCTGGCGCTCCACATCCAGTACGCCCCCGAGGACCCGGTCATAGTCCTCAATCCACTCGAGAAGATGATGGTCTATGTGGATCTACCGGATGCCGCCGGAAGTCCTCTCGGCGCATTCGGACTGCTCCTATCTGGACTCATCGGGGTCTTACGACGCTACACGTTTATCCTCTATTCCTCGCCTCGTCCTGCCGTATTCCTAACGTGGCTTGTGATCCCTGGGATCGTTTACGCCTGGAGGTATGGAGAGAAGCAAGTAACGTATCAGGCGGGCCTCCTACTGCTTGCGGCCATCGCCATCGACTCGCTGGGTGTGCGCCGAGGGTTAAAGGTAGAGTATTTCGTTTTCACCGATCCTCTCATCATACTTGCGGGTATGTTGCTTCTCGATCGAATGAGGCACCTCCGCTTCCAGCGGTTGGCGTTTCCAATCGGCGCGGCGTTGATCGTCGCGCATATACTGATTAGCCAGGCAGAACCCGTGAAAATCGCTTTGAAGCTGAGTGGACCCGAGAACATATGTGATTGGCGGCATACCTATATGCCACGGCTTCAGCTGCCCTTTTGCAGTAATACTTCGGAGAGGACTGGCTCTAATTTTGGCTTTGCTGCCATCCAAGTCTCAGGTCCTGCGGTCACAGCTCGGTAGCTTGATCTGACGTGCATCGGAAGGATTGGCCTTCTGAGACACAAGCGAACAGGCAGCTCTGTCAAAGATACAAACATCGAAAAACCGAAGTTTCGCTTGCTCCGTCGGGCAAAACAGGAGTTTATAGGACGCTGGCTTCAATCAAGAGAGGACCAGTGCAATGGCCGGCGGAGTCGAGGCATCTTCCGAATTGTCGAAGATTGCAAAGCTTAATGGCGACTTCAGGAAGAACTACGGCATCCTCCTGGGCGCATTCCTTTACCTGAGGTCGGTCAGCGCCGCGCGCGGGCGGTCTGTTTTTTGGGTCGCCCTGGCGTCCGTGGCGTCGTCGGCCGGCCTGGCGTGGTTGTGGAAGCATGGTTTCGAATGGCTGAGGGGCGGCTCAATTTTCTAGCGGGCCCGTCAAGACTGAACTGCGGCCCGTCCAACCGCTGATGGAGGGCGCTGATCACTGCCGGAAAGGTGGGGCACCTAAATTCACCGAATACCCGCGCCGAGATCCGTACCCGACCGTCTCTCGTCTTGGGCAGATTGGCCGTTGGGAGCAGAAAAAAGTCTTGGATCTGTCCATTTGTGGCTGCCAGCCTGACGACCAGAACAAGATCGGACTTCTTGTACTTGAGCCGCTGCAATTCCCACCGGGGGGCCGGCCCCGGATAGCGCTCGCCGTCGGATACGACCCGCGCCAGGGTGACCGAGATCGTTACGCTGCTGCTTACGGTCAGCAGACGGAGTTCCTGCAGAAACGTGATGCTGCGCCTGCGCTTTTCCACCTCGGTGATGATGTCTCGGGCAACCGATGCGATCAGGCGGTCGGTCCTGGCCGCGGTCTCCCGGAAGCAGTAGCGCGGCTTGGGTTCGAAGCCTACCCGCCTGAACGCCTCAGCCAGCGACCCAAACCGTTGGGCGTAGGTCTTGCTGTGGGGTATGCCCTTCGTCGTCATCATCAGTTTCAGCGACAGGCGCCCCTTCTGGCGGAGCAGGGTACGAAGCCGGTCAAGCATCTGGGCGTCGGTCAGGACACGACCAAACTCGACCTCATTGAGCCGACGCTGCGCTTGGGCGAAGAGTTGTGGGGATATGAGGTGCTTGAAGGCGTTATTGCGGCGAACCCACATTTCCGGCGGGTTGGCTACCTGCTTTTCACCAAGCTTCTGGGAGCGGCGGTTATAAACCAAGTGCCCGGCATAGGCCTCGTTCTTGAGTGTGTTGCTGATGGTCAGCGAGGTCCACGGCTTGCCGCGCGCATTGTGGATGCCGTCCGCGTTCAACTCGACCGCAATCTGGGTTCTGGTCTTCTTCTCGTCGACAAACGCGCTGAAGATGCGGCGGACAACCCTCTGCTCTGTCGCGGGGCCCGGCACGAGCACGGTACGCTGACTTTTCAGGCTCTTGTGTTCTCCGTACTCAAGGACGCCTTTGGGCTTCCCATGCTCGTCGAGCAGCATGCGCCGCAAGCCGTAACCCGCCGGGCCGCCTCGCCAGTAGCCGAGGCTCACGACGTGGCACTGGCCGAGGAAGACTTTCTTTGACAGTTGCTTGCTGAAGTCGGCCGCGGCGACGCGCTTGATATTCTTGAGGACAATGGAAGCGAGGCTGCCGTCATTCTCGAACTCGTCGGCGCAGTAGTGGACGCGGACGCCGGCGCGTTTGCAGATAAACTCGTAGTAGGCGCTTTCATCGACATCTTGAAAGCGTCCCCATCGGGTAATGTCGTACACCAACACACAGTCGAAGTCGGCGCGGCCAAGCTGAACGTCTCGGATGAGATCCTGTAGCCCAGCTCGACCCTGGATGCGAAGGCCGCTGCGGCCAGCGTCGGCGTAAGTCCGGACGATTGTGAGATGTCGCCGCGCAGCGTGTGCAGCGATCGCCGCCATTTGATTTTCAATGGAGTATTTCTGAGCGTCCGTGGACATGCGGACGTATTGCGCGGCTTTCAATCCACGCAACGAGACGTCGGGAGGAAGTACGTTCTTTTGCATGAACCGGGCCCTACGTGTCTGTAGAAGGCAACACTGCCCCGGAGAGGTACAAGATCGGTTTCCGGCAGCGGACCGAGTTGAAACGAATGCGAGATAGACTTTGGCCAGGGCCGAAGAGATTGGAGGGTTAAAATCGCTTTGGCAAGGAAGTTCAATGGCTTGGCGTTTGGTCCGCTGCGGGGGGAATAGTAACTCGCGGGCCTAGGCTATAAGCTGGCCCGGCAGAAGGGGAGAAGGTTCGTGGCAGGCGGCGAGGATGACAACGAGGAGGATAGGTCTCCTAAGTTGAGGCTCGTCAGCGGCAACCCGAATGCTCGCGCCGATCGACAGATTGAACTGGCTAAGAGCGAAGTCCAGAGCGCGCTGTCTCAATTCGCCGCCGCGTTGCTTCGTACGATTGCGGGCAACGACACGGAAGCGGTCTATCTCATCCGTCGCCTGGCTCTCGTCGTGGAGGCGATAAACAAGTTCGAGAAACAGGCGGATCGGGGTATGTCGGCTGCAGAGTTGCAGGAGGCGCTGTGCTTGCCGCAAGCCGAGATGGATTATTCGGCGGACGATGATTGGCGCTATCGTCGCTGGCGCCGCGAGGACGGCTTCGACGATATTGTAAAAGGGGCGCTCCGCCTGGCGGCACACAAGCTTCTCGGCGAGGAGCCAGCCTTCGGGGGGATGCATTCCGAGAGAGTAATCGAGCGGGGAATTAAGGCGCTCGAAGAGTTGAAACGTCCGCCCCCAGCCCGACCAAGATCGAGGCAGACAAAGGACTTGGCCGGCAGTTGGGAAGATCTTGTCCTCAGTCGAACTACAGAGAAACCCAAGCGCAGGTTTGGGGAGCGGCTGGGGTCAGCGCCCAAGGCCTCCGTCCGAAGGTCGACGCGCCGACGGGCCGGGTTCGACGAAGACGATCTGAAGGAGCTTAGAAAGGCGATCAAGGCGAAGGACAACAAGCGGATTGCCGAGCTCACGGCAAAGATTGGCCGGCCCCATTTCCAAGACCCCAAATAGCCGGCAGTCCGATCAGCGGCGATCGTTGGCCTCGTCAGAGCACACAGCCGGTCTGCCGCCGTCCTTCAGGCAAGCGCGGTATTGCCACGGTTCGGCAAAGCTTCCGGCCCAGATGCCGCGGTTGGCCTTCTCTGCCCCGCGCTGCGCGTCCTCATACTTGCCCTTGGAGTACTTCGGCCAATCGAGCGCGTGACCGTTGGCGACAAGCCAGTGCCCGATGTCGGGACCCGGCGTTCCGAGCGAGCACGTCGCGACCGTGCGCCCGTACCGGTCTCTGTCAACCGGAGAGCAACTCACGGGCCGCTTGATGGCCCATAGCAGACCGGCGAGCGCCGTCGCAGAAGCGCGTCCGCACTGGTACAGCTTGCTGTCATCGTTCCGACAGAGCTGATCACTCTCCGGGGCGTCGACACCCCAGAGCCTGATGCGCTGGCCGTGGATCTCGATTGTATCGCCGTCGATCACACTGGCCTGACCGATCAGGTCATCCGCACGGGCCGCAAGGGCGGGCAGCGCCGAAATTGCCAGCGCGAGCCCGAAAATCCGATTTATTGCGAATTTCGGAGGAATTTTTCGCCCTTTGAAATCAGGCCTTTGCGGCGATTCTGATGTCAAAAAAATCTTCCTTTGATGGCGTGGGTAAGTTCGGGGGGTTTTTCGAAACAGCCCGCACTGCAAAAGGCTCTTTTGGAGCTCGCAAGTATGAGGCCCGGGGCCCCAAAAGGGGTGGGGTACTTCTGAATAAAAAAATCAGCGCTTCCGCTTCTTCATCCTCACGCCGGCTCCGCCTCCGTTCTCCGGGATGAACTCGACGCCGGCTTTCTCGAGCGCAGCCACGAGTGCGTCAGCGGTCTCGGCTCTGCCGCCAACGTCACCATCTGCAGCTTCCAATCTCTTGACGGTCGGAACCGATACGCCCGACTCAGTGGCCAAATCGTCCTGCGACCAACCGAGCAAAGCTCTGGCCGCTTTAATCTGGCGAACTGATACTTTTAGTATTGACATGGACTCCTTCCTTGTGAGATACTTTTAGTATCAGATAGCAAGTCAACGAGCAACCCAGATGAGCAAAAACGCCTCTCCGGTGAACGGCGGAGCTATGCCTTCAGCCGTCCTCACAATCTCCAACCTCACCGACGAGCAGACGGGCAGGCTCAACCGCGATGTCTATCAGGCACTCGTCCGCCGCGAAGCACTGCGGACCTTTGGCTCGACCGCTCCCCGCTATCTGCGCCAGGCGGCGAAGCTCTACCGCGACCACGTCGCCCAGCAGCTAACGGCTTGGCGCCAGCGCCATGGTCTCGCTGTCTCGACCTCTCTAGTTTCGGCTTACGGCCGCCCGCAAGAGGGTGTGCGCCGTTCAACCTTCTGAGGAGAAAGACCATGACTTCGCTCAATGACGCTCGCCTTGCGCTTTCCGCGTCCGTTTCGCCGGATGACCGGCTGCCGACGTTCGCAGAAGTGACCGGCTTTGATGCTGCATCAGCCTGGGCTCGCCTCACACCGGAACAGCAAACGTTCGTTGGCGAGCTCGCGGTTCGCTTTGCCGTCGTAGGCGGGCGCCTCAACTACCAACACGACGACTTCACGATAACCGAGTCCCGAGAGATCGAGCACCTCGAGAGTCAAGCCCTCACCGACTTCATCGATAAGACCGAACCGCTCTGGGCCGACCTGTACGGTTGGAGAACCAACTAGGCGTCATCCAGAGCCAAGGCGGCAAACTCGAAAGGAGGTGAAACGAACCGTAGCTTGCCGACATCAGACGCTGATTGAGCCGGGGCGGACCGGCTCCGTCCATCATCACCACCTAAAACCGAGATACGACATGAGCAACGCGGTAGCTAATGGCGCCACGGGCGCCGGACTATTTTCATCATCTTCCCCCAAGCAGGAAAGCGGGCCCGACGCATGTCAGCCCGGATCAGCACGGCCAGAACTATCCGTTGGCTCGGACATTCCTGTGCCCGGGGTAATCAACAGGAGGTCAGTTATGAATATGCTGGTTGGCGCCGCGCTCGCCGGAGAAGCTATCCCACAGGTTAGCTTCTCAAGAGAAGCGCCTGAGGTTGATCCGATCTTCGCAGTGATCGAAGCACACAAGGCAGCTCGTGCAACTTGGATTGGCTGGGTGGATAGGCATTGCGCCCTCGAGCTGGAGCTACCCAAGGAAAAGCGACAGTCGCGCGTAAACGTGTGGGACGATGAGATTATTGAAACCGATGACCCGCGATGGATCGAGGCCGAGCGCGAGGTGCACCGGACTTCGGACGCCGAGACGGATGCCGCCTGCGAGCTCGTGAACGTAAGGCCAACAACCAGGGCCGGCCTACTCGCCCTGCTCAATCACGCGATGCTCTACGACACCGATGGCGAGGGTTGGCCCCGTGACCTGATCAGCGACGACGGCAAGCGTAGACGCTCTTGGCAGACCTTTTTGATCGAGAATGTCACGGTAGCCCTGACCATGGGGCTGGGCTTGAGCGAGAGTACCTAACGTAGATGCTTGTCGATAGCCTTTGAATATGCTGGCTGGGCGAAAAGAACGACCCCAGGCCTGGATCAATGACCCAGGGCTGGGGCCGCTCGGGCTACGGGGATAGCCTGGCGCGCCTAAGCGCACATAGATCAAATTCGGAACCCATAGGGGGCGTTCCTATCTCGCTGCTGTGCTAGATATTGCGCACCGGGTAATAACCCAGTGGCGGCGGAAGACGACCTTCGCGAGGCCCAGACCTAAGGCCGGAAAAAGCCCCAGCCGCTGTCTGGACGGCCGGGGCGTCAGCCAGAGGAAGTCACCTGTTCTTCGGCAGATGTGCGGGATTCAATTGTCGGGAGGGACTCACGTTCCTAATGGAGTGTGGCGGGTGTCGTATTAGGACGGCGCGCGCTGCGGCGCGAGTAAGCGCGTGGATAGCAACTAAGCATGCCTCGGGCGGTTCACATGCATGGAAGCGCATCTTCTGCAGGTCACCACTGACGATGGCGAGTGCCAGTTCTGGTTAGCGGCCGGTACGGAAGAACAGGCCGTTCAGCTTGTCTTGGATGCCATCCCAGAGGGATGGACCGCTAAGCTGATGCATAGTGGGCTCACCGCCCGCGAGGAAGCCGCAGCACTCGGCCTGATTGTTGGGCTCGCGCCAGGAGAAGCCCGCGAGGTAAGCAGAGGAATCGGGCTTAGCTGATATGTGGCCGCCCGCCGCGATCTCCGAGCCGGAAAACGCAAGCACGGTTCGGGACGAGCAGCTTCCCCCGACAAGGAGCGTCAAATGAGCGAACGACGTGAGCTATATCGCAGCGCCAACGGTGACGCTTGGTTTCTGGGACGCGAGCCGGCCAATGGCCATGCTTTCGTCATTCATCAGCCAAACGCACCTTCTGGCGGCCGACTAACACATATTGAACTCGGCGATTTCTTGCGAAGTGAGCCGAAAGGACCCGAGCACCAAGCCCTTCTGCGCCTGATAGGTACGCTAGTGAACGTGCCACCGTACGCTTAAGGCGCACCCCACCAGCAAGGTGTAGAGCCGCCTAGCGCTCGTTTCGCATATACGGGCTGTTCTCTGAGACAAGAAGAAGCGAGGGGTCCGATTTCAACACGGCTCCAGCGTCAACGGCGAACTTCGGCAGGACCGTCGTACAGACACTCGCGATCAGAGCGATTGTAGACAAAGCGCCGATTACAACCCAACGCTCCCTCTGCATGTTAGCCTTCCTGGCAGAGTACTGATGGCAAAGCCAACGCGGGTCATCGACGACCCGTTCCTCTTCTCGATGCGGGAGCTCGCCGGCCAGCGCGCCGCATGATCGGCATTTCAGGGAAGCCTCTCCTAATGCCTGCGTCTCAGTTGGTTGGTCGCGAGTTGCGATTTAGTGAGAGGAATCGGGAGCGTGCTGATCATCGCCAGCCACCTTCTGCGGATCGTTAACAGCCGGCGAGCTCAATCAAATGTCTAGTTCAAGCTGCGATGTTCGAAGCCTTAGGACGGATCCTTGTAAATATGAATGCACGCGGCTTCGCTGCCGATCCGTTAAGGCGCTCAATCACAGCCGAGACTTGGCGGTCGGATAGCCATTGCAGAAACGTCCGGCATTGAAGCCGGTTAATGTTGCCGATTTTCCGGCCGTCGAGGCAAACCTTTACGGCGTTCGGGTCGAACTTGCTCTCGGGCTCCGGCACTATCGTGACGAGGTCGCCGACGCCCGGCTTTCGAGGTAGGTCAGCCAAGTAATATCTGAAGCCGGCAATCTCGAGCATGAGTTCGCATTCAGTTTCGCCTGCATCAAGCGGATCTACTAGCGAAAAGCCATCGCTCGGAAGCTTAGCTTCCGTGAGGCCCAATAACGAAAAATCGGATAGTGTCACCTCGGCAGCAAGACGAAACTGTTGCTTGTACTCACCAAAGTCGGACCGAGTGCGCGGAGGAAGCCGACGCATGAACACGCTGCCGATATCGCCTTTGTAGACTTCGCCTCGTATTTTGAACGCGGGGTATCCATCGTATCCGAGCGATCGAATTTCCGAGAACGTGCGGTTCTGATTGGCTGCTTCAAACTCTTGGCCTTCCTTGAGATAGCGGAAGGCAAAGTCGCTGCCATCGCCCCACAGGACGCCAACGGCCCAACGGAAGCGATCCCCGAATTGATCAGGCGCCTGCCAGGCTAGGAACAATTGGGAGGGCTGCGGCGCCTTCCTGATCCAGTTTTCCATCTCAGTCTCCTAAAGCGACTGATAATTGGCGTCTGCGCTCCAGTATCAATTTCAAGACCAATTCGGCCCTTTGCGGGCTGAATGGAACCGTAACATTGAAGCTAATACAGGACTCCAGGATCGCGCTGATTTGAGCTTGTTCGAATCGAATCACATTTTTCATCTCAGCGCCAGTCTCTGGAAAATGTGCGAGGTAGCGCGCGCACAGGTCTATATGAGGAGCGCCCCTAGGATCGTCTAGATCCCAGCTGCAGTGGTGCCGGCCCTTCGCGATATAGTCTTTCACCCGCGGGTCCGAGGCCGCGCCTTGCAGGGCCTGATCGCTGATCTCGTAGGCGAGACTTGTGCCATTATCGAAGGCGGGAGCCATCGTCACAACCAGCTTTTCACCGGGCTTCCTGTCGTAAAGAAATCCCCAATTCTCGGTATGTCGATCGGTGTTGCCTATTAGAGCGTCAAAGGTGAGCGTCTTTCCCCACCACGCAACCTCGGCGCCAACCTTGAATGCGCGTGCAATAAGCACGTTGGCTCGAGCGGCGTGGATACTTCCCGTGTCCGAACCCACCTTTAGGCGGCGCATTATGTCGATCCCATGGACCAATCGCTTCGTATCCTGGCCAGGGTATCCGAAGAAGAACTCAATCAGTGCGCCGACTTCGCCCGTTTTGCTGTTGATGGCCAAGTAGCAGGGAGGCACTTCCACTCCCGCAAGGACGCCAATCCTGTAAGCGATAAATTCAGACCAGAGCTGTTGAGCGCGCCAATTATGCGCGACCTTGAAGAGGTAGGCGTGTCCCGGAATAAGGAATGGCTGTGGGGCAGGATCGGGACACTGCACCATGCGCTTCGGCTTTGACCCAACAGGATGGACAGCGAAATCCGGGTCAACATTCCAAGCTGCAACGTCGACCGGTTCGCTTTGGAGGAATTGGTCAAATGGCCGCAAGTCTGATGCTTACCCTGTGCTTACCCGGCGCAGCAACCGAAGCTGAAATATAGCGGCAAGTACTTGATTTTACTGGCGCACCCGACACGATTCGAACGTGTGACCTTTGCCTTCGGAGGGCAACGCTCTATCCAGCTGAGCTACGGGTGCTAGTCGAGGTTCATTTAGCCGATTGGCGCGGGGCGGGCAACCGCTTCTCG
>Ga0214543_1009999_pt1 | contig 14375 bp, 5 predicted proteins | sample CNSS2metaG_FD_160094 | JGI IMG/M metagenome (GOLD analysis project Ga0214543, IMG submission 160094) | Root nodule microbial communities from cowpea collected in UCLA plant growth center, Los Angeles, California, USA - CNSS2 | ecosystem: Host-associated > Plants > Roots > Nodule | place: USA...
GGTTTTTTTTTGATTTTTTTTTATTTTTTTTTTTTTTTTTTTTTTTTTTTTTTTTTTTTTTTTTTTTTGAAATTTTTTGTTTTTTTTTTTTTTTTTTTTTTTTTTTTTTTTTCAGATGCAATATATAGTAATAGAAAGATAAGCACCTCCATGTCCTTGTTTTCAAAACTGAATATATTTTGTTTATGTAGTCAATGCAGTTTTTTTTTTTTTTCTTAATCAATGCAACTACTCTAAGAGATTGAGAATTGGAATGAAAAAGTGAGATAATTTTCAATATGCACTTAAAAAGTAAAAATAGCTTTACAAAGCTAGTGACCAAGAACCATGAGAGGCTGGGGAGTTACTAGTGTAGGTAAAACTTGGCGAAAATGTAAACCAAAAGACATTGGCTTACTGTTATGTTCACTTTGTCTATATATGTCTCAACAAAACTATCTGTTTATTATTTTAGTCCTGGACACCGAATGTTGTTGGAAGTTTAATCAATGCAAAACTTTCAAAAGTAAAATGTTAGAAACAAATGCATAACCTATGAACCAGTTTTTCATTAGTATAATATACCACATTGTTTATTGATTTTGTTTTCCTTAGGTACAAATGTTTGAGTTTCATCCCATTATTTTCAATTCTTCTTTATAGATATAACGTATATGTATAAATGTGCTCAACCATTACAACTTCATTTTTTTATCAAATAAGTATTTGTTTTCAAACTATGATAAATTCCCCCAAACATTTGTACCTAAGGAAAACAAAATCAATAAACAAGAAGCATCAGACAGTAAAGAATGTCTCAGTTGGATTGTTGGGATGGAAATACTAAATTTTCCTTTTTTATAAATGTTCACCACTTTTATTCACACACACACACAAAAAAAAAATCATCTCCACTTTAATATCTTATGAAATGAAAGAAGAAAAACAATAAAAAAAATCAATTAGTCTTTTATTCCCCTTTTCCTTCTAAAATTTGTCTCTTCAACATATTAGAATGCATTAAATTCAACCAACGTCTTATTGCAAATGCTCAAACGAGGGATTGGTTCTGTGAAATGCTTTTAGCACCGGTGAATGCCAAAACAAAAACCAGTCATCAATATTTATATCCGTAGCATTTGACAATCATAAATCTTATTTCTGTAGGTTAATTTAGAAAGATTCAGTTTGACTTAAAATTTCTTTGTTTCTGTTATTGTTATTTTATATTAATTGCTGGAGTTTACCCTTTGATCTTAATTAGTAGTGATTTTAACTTTTTGATTCATAAGAAAAATTTCTTCCAAAAATTAGCTATAAGAAGAAGAGCTGTAAAGGTTTTTAACTTTAATTGTTGGTATATAAGGTTCGAGAGAAAAGTGTTCAGGTCACAAATCAACTTGTCACTAGTCACAGTCTGTGCAGTAATATGCATAGCAGTAAATGATACTAGGAATCAACACAAACACTTTTATTTATGTATCAATCTTATACTTTTCTGTCAGTAAAATCAACCTGATTCGCTGTTTTTAAGTTAAACAGAAAACTTTGACCATTGGTTTTATAGAGGTTTTGGAAATGAGATGCATTTATATAATATACAGGATTTAATTCCCGTAAAAACGATGAAATATATGGTGGGAAAGTAACGATATGTATGTCACTAAATTAATTTAAATCAAGGTTAAACATATATGTATATATATACCTTGCCATTGATCAAGATTGCAAGAAACCCTACATTAGCAGAACAAGCGAAAACAAGCACCTAAGATAGCGAGCCTGCATAGAAACTTCGAATTTAAGATTAATTAGTAGGTCAGTAATACCTTATATTGGTGTAACCCTTGATATGCTTTCATTTCACAATTCCTTACATAATTAGGGCCTCTGGTCGTAGAGCCCTCCATTGTGTTTGTCATCAAAATATGTAAAATTCCAAATGGATATCCTGTCAAAATGGAGAAGCTAACTCAGATTGAACATTTAACATTCTGTATCTTACTTATGATCACGAACAGAATCACATCATCTGTTTCTTTTTCCATAAATCCATCTCATATTTGGCTTTAGGTTAAAGAACATATTATTCCATATATAGAATCAATTTAACTTACTTGTCAATAACTTGCTTACATAATCAACCGCTAAACAGCTAAGTTTGTTAACCCTGTAAGCTATCAAAGTTAAAGCTGTAGAATAGTGACAAGGTTCAAAATACAACAAAGAAAGTTATCTCTTGTAACAAGAATACTGAGCATGATACCAGTTTGTATGAAGGTGTAGAACTAGAATTACATAGGATTTCCACCAACCTGGGCGCATACCTTCAAGTGATTATGTCATGTGCATTTAACTTAGATAGATGTCATAAGTTCAAAACGCGGTAACAACTTCTGATACATCAAATTGCACAGGATATCAAAACCTTGAGAAACTGTAAGAGATCATTAGGTCATAAAATATTTTACACCATCAGACTTCTAAGAAATTATGTTCGCAATGGTATTGAACATTCATGCTCCATCTGAACATTGGTAATATGCTGATTCAAGTTCCATTTCATGTAGAACCTAATATAATGAGGAGGCATGGCATTGAAAATGAAACAGAAACAGAAACTGCATACAGTACAAGTGAGTATTGCCGTTGCAGTATAAATTGTGTACACAGTGATAACAATTTGACTGCATGTATCCCTAAGCCCTAAGCATTCCATTTTGTTCTTGTTCAGAAACTTAATAGCAAATAATTACTAAAATATGGAAGGCCGTATGGAAACATCTTGGCAGCCAAAAGGATTCTACCAATTTATATATGTCCTCTGAAATAAGATCCGAAGATCCATGCCTTTGAATACGAGAAACTTGGCATGAAAAAGTTATGGATAAAGTTATGATCATGTTCATCATCAGAAGGCTTAAATTTGAAGAATGTATGAATACTTCAACAGTGCTTATGCAACATTGATACATAATTAGTACCCAGTGTTTCTTGCCCATAGTTTTACATTCAGATGTGTAAGGGTTTAAACATAAACTTTTCAATAGTTTTTTACCAAATTAACCAAAAAAAAAAAGGTCAGCATTGTTCTGTGGTTATAAAATCAACATAATTACACACCAAACCCTCCGTTTTAACTAATGATATTTATGTTCATCGAGTTTGCTTCAGAGAAACTACAAAAATAGGAAGCTTTTAACTTGAGATTTCCACTTTGAAATTAAATTCAGTTTGAAAAAACAGCATGCCTAGTGATATTCTCTGTATGATGCTCACAGAGCTTTTGTGAAATACGTGGTTGACTTCTGGTTAGCCTTGCTTGAATCCGTGAAGCTGAAAGAGTTAATATAAATTAGCAAATCCCCAACATCTATAAGGCTAACTGCAGACAAAAGCTGAAATTTCGTAGTTTTTTCCTGATCCATGTAAGCCCTTCCGCCCAAAGTACATAATTTCTTTTCACCATTAAGGACTAACCAATAACATAGAAAAAGAAAGTAAAAGCATAAAGCTGCTAGCGAGTGACTTCATGACTTTTGATAATACTTGTTCAATCAAACTTTAAATATTAGACAGATATAATACACGCAGGACGCAGCAAACCTGTATGCGAACTTTCACTTGCCATTGGCTGCTTATCAGCAAGAATCAGTACAAACATTGTAAAATGGGAATATAGGGCAGAAAAAAGTTGCTGATAGAGAGAAGAAACACAGAACTATGAGATGATGATTACAAGGCAAAGCACACTCGAGGATTTCATTCTGATCAGATTTTACCGAAAACTAGCACAGTTGTGTGGACTCTGATTGATGCACTCCTCCCAAGAATTTCCAAAGTTTTGAATGAAGCTCTACAAATCTGGACGCAGAAATCACTAAACTCCATCACAAGTTCAAAAGCTCCGGCGGTGATTTTAAAAGAAGAATTAAAAATTTAAAACTTACCACTGGTTCATGAAACATGTAGATAGGTTCATGGTTCCTATTGCACAAAAGTTGGAGCATCCAGTAAAGGCCCCATTAGTGTCCCAGTCTGGAGTGGAATAGGGTAGCAAGGGGCACACATTGTTGTTGAAACTTGCATCCCTAGGGATCACAAGGTTTTGGCTTTGGTTTTGGTTTTGGTTTTGGTGATGAGAAGCTAACATAGTTGACGGCTTCATGTTCCTTTTAATCATAATAGATTCTTCAATGACGTCAAATCCATCTCTGGGTGCTTCATTATGAATGAGAAAAGGGTTATATGGCTGAACCCATCTCGCCAAAGCTTCAGGTTCGGGCAGAATGGAAGACCTGAATTGGTGCAGCATTTGAGTGTTTGCAGTTACAGGGCACCTTTCATCAAAGTCTTGCTGCACCCTTCTAGTGCTACACATTTTGTAGCAAGTTCTTTCTCTTGCTCTTGCTCTTGCCCTTTCCCTTGACTCCTTTTTGGTCTGAACACAAGCATCATCCTTCTGTGCCGATTTTGACTTCCTCCCTTTGGAACCATCACCCCCACTACCCGCCAATGATTTGTTGTTATTTGAATCCACAGAAGCGTCGCGGGAACACTTGTCACCCCCACTAATACTGCCGCTATGCTTACTTTGGGCTAGTTCTTTGATCGCATTCTCAGACTTTGTGAAAAGCCACTCAAGGGTGTTACTTGGTTTGTCAAACTCTAACATGTCCTGAAGATCAAAGAACTTGCGGGCTATTTCGCTTGATAATCTCACCCTGCGATCCCTCAAACCCTGAGATGTGTGAATCTTACTGTGCCTGTCTTTCTTTGCTATGGCTGGTTTCTGGGTCAGAAAATTGGACATGCTACCATTGTGGGAACCGTAGTTAGTGTTTGCATCCTGTTCAAGAATGGCAGTGCAGTCAGCAACTGCAAAATTGGCAACAGTCTCTTCAGGGAATGGAGGATCATGGGTGATGGGTGTGAAGGGAACAAGAAGAGGGTCATCAAAAAGGGTGTTGCTTGCAAAATCATTTTCAGGATCAATGAGAAAAGGAAGGATAGGGTAAGAAGAAGAAGGGAAGTTTGGAAAAAGGTTGGAGTCATATGTGGAAGAGAACATCTGCAGATTGGAACCAATTTCAGTGGGTGAAAACCCTAGCTATTGTGCAACGAGTAAAAAGATCACAATTATAACACAGAGGTAGCTTCTCTGCTCCTACTTAACGGTCCAAGTACAGTCCTACTACTCTTATATAATCATTTTCTGAGATTCCCTATCTCTATCTTTGAAAGGAGACTAGCCACTAGTGCTTAGTACTATCATGACCATTAAAAACTTATTATTTATTTATTTTTATAATGACAACTTTGTGTTGTTGATGAAAATGAGGACAACGGAAAGGGAGATTTAGTTTACGCCAATCAAGTACTTTGATCATAGTTTCATTTATTTTGTGAATACAACTATATTATTACCAATCTGGGTTAGGGCAGACGGAGAAAATATGGCTCTGCCATCACAACAGCACATCGATCAGAAGGGACACAAATAATTTCTTGGTTTGTGCCATATTAAAGAAACATCCTCTTCGCCAACTGTTCATGTAAACAATGTCTTAAGTTTGCATCTTATAAACAAATCAGCAAAAAACAACTCTTTACACTGAGTACTCGTAAAATGCCAGTATGGATGTTTTATATTAAGGTCATGATAGCCCAAAAATAACACCACATTAAACATTGTCGACACTGTTGCAGAAAAAATTAAGTTACAAACACAACATAAAAGATAGCAAAGAATGGGGTGGTATGTGGAAAAACTTGAAGAAGAAAAAGTGGTTGATTGAGGTTTTAAGTGTAGTTTTGAAAAAAGTGAATATAGCCCTAACATTGTGGATCTAATTTTGATGGGTTTTATCCGAAAGGTAATGAAGTTGAACCGTACAGGAAGTGTAAAGGTAGGTGAGAGGTTGTAATAGCTTCTCAGCTGTTTCTTCCGTAAAAACTCATCCGCAAATATACAAACTCGTCAGGAAAAATACGATAACATTTTCATTTTCTGAAAAAGCTGAAAACAGTACAAATTGACTAAAAACTTGTTGTTCTTTTTGAAAGCGCCCACATAACTTCATTTCAATCCCGAAGAAAGCTCATTCATCTCTCTGACAGCGATTGCAACCTCCCTGGATACATAATACTCTATTTATTTTTAAATTTAAGATAATATTCATTTTTCTTAATCTAACTTTTAATTAGTTTATATACATATTGGTATAGAAATGAAAATAATAAAATTGAAATTCTATAACTTTTATGAAATTATTGTTTTTTTTTTCTCAAAAATACCATACGTAATAACACTTGAAAACAAACTAAGACTTAATTTTATACAAAATTTAATTTTAATTATTTTAATCCTTCAATGGCAGTTACATTCTTATTATTATGTGTGTCAAATTTTATAAAAAAAAATAAACAAAACTAATATTATTACAAAAAATTATTTATATTTATTTTATTTTAGGATAAACTACACTTATTTTGATGACATTATGTAAAATTACACTTAAACTCTAATTTTTAGTTTTAAAATAGGCATTCAATATTTTAAATTTTAAATAAAACGAATTCTCAAAAGACAGCTATAAATGCAATGATCAACTATAAATATATAGAATATAGGAAAGCAAAGAAAATGATATAAATACAACTACCATAATAGTTTAGTTATGAAAAATCTTATATAGCTTAGATTTCTTTGGGTCTTAGTATTTATATTAGCGACATAGAAAAATATTGTTATATATTTCACTTTGTATAGTCATGTCTTCGAAAAAAAAAATGTTATATATCTTCTAATCCTGAGTTAATTTTGAAATTTTTATCTTTATTTATTTATACTTAAAAGTGACAATAATCAATATTTGATTATTGGAAATCATTAAAAGTTTCTTTTAGAGCAGAATTAGACATAATTCAAAAGTCAGATTGAATCACAAATATATTGTATTCTAGTTAATACAAACGGTTTGATGTCTTATAACCAATGTTTATGTGGAAAAAAAGTTATACTCTAATTGACCCTCTTTTAAGATAGTTAGTCTAACTTTAAGCTGAAAAGAAGAAATTTTAGTTGTTATATATAAACGAGTTTGATTTTATTATATAGATTGATAACTTTTTGTTTGTTATACAACTTTTGAGTTTTGCTGAAAAATAAACAATATATTTACAAAAGAGACACATTGTATTATGGTTATATCATTATCCAAGAATTTATTATTTTCATCAAACAACGTAAATAATTTAAGTGCTATTACGTTTAAAACATCTATTAAATTTAATAAAATTTAGTTATACATATTTATTTATATATAATGAGTTAGAACAAAATCCCAGAGTTTTGGAAGTTGATGCTTGGTTGAGTGATCATTGCTTATCCAAAGCTCGGTAATGCAATCCATTCTGCTGTTCTTCCAATTGGAGCAGTGTATAGTTCGACCTCAAGAAGCACCCGACTGCTTCTATGTGGAGATCTGTCATAATATTTCACATAATATTATAAAAATTGAAGATATCATAACAACTCATTACTCAATTATCTTCAACTCTCTCAGTTTTTAGATTTTAATATTATATTTATTTTCCAACCTTGTTTAATTATAATATTAGAAAAACTCTAAATTTAAAGTTTAGAAGTTTGAAAATAAACTACAAACAAACAAAATATATAGATGAAAATAATACATCTTAAAAAATTTCACATTATATAGGATAAGCAATATAGTTGTAACTTAGTATGAACTCTTACTACAAAAAAGATTAATTTTTTGTTGAAAAATCATTCTTAGTTGTTGAAGTTATAATGTCATATGTAAGTGTTGTCAAATGTGATATAGAGAAATTTGATGAATATGAATCAATTTTAATTTATGACAAACTGAAGTAAAAAATGTGTCAATATAATTTAAATCACACATGGATGATCTTCTATGAAAGATGTTATGGTATAACATCAAACATTCTCATGGATAAAAATTGTTTGATGTTTTTTGTGAATCTTTGTCCACTAACACAATATTCATGAAAGCAATTCGCAAAATTTGTGTACTAATCCAATCCAACATGAACTTAACTCAATGTTTTGTTAGATCGAGATAGATCATGATGTTGAACTAATTTTTACAATTTATAAAAATAAAATAAAACTTGAATCTAAAGATATAAATGATATATATATATATATATATATATATATATAATAATAATAATAATAATAATAAGTCACAGTAAAGCACCTATTTGTTTTAGTGTGAAAAAAAGCTAGCAACTATTGACTGAATTATATAAACATTTGTAATTTTTAGTGAAAAAATTGTTGTATATGTTAAACTATAATTGTAAAAAAAAATATTTGAAACTTTAAAAATATATTTATTTGATTAGAAATAAATCTTGAAAATAAGAAGTTAAACTTTGGTTATTCGTAAGTAAATGTGTAATCCAATATAAGTAGACGTATAGTTAAAATAAAAACAAAATATTGCGTTATTATTAATATTTAAGAATAATTAAGTCATATTTTTTTAGAAAAATGATTTAATTTCTTACAAATATTATTGTATTATGGATGTGATAAGAAAAAACAATTTTCGAGGATGATTGGGACTGGAACCAGCTTGTTTGTGAATCTTGCGAGTTTATCTCAATATAATCATATTATAATTTAATTTTAAGCGTTTAGTTTTATCATGAGATTTTATTGCGCTCCATATATTTGTTAAGATAATAACAAGTTTTACTTTAATGAAAAGTTTTATAAAACTCACATTGTTATCATTTTTATTTACATTTCAGTTTTTCATAAGTTTAAAAAAAAATAATACATTAATTGAATTTTTTTTAAGCTTAAAATTTTCTTGGCCCAATGTTTTCTTATAAATAAAAGATCTTACATTTAAAATCTTATTATGTGCAGGTGTGGTTTCACTTTGGAAACTTCCAAAATCAATTCTTAAAATGAATTTATGCTAATAAATTTTTTAGAGGCATACAAAATCAATTTTAAAATTAATTGTAGATGAAAAATTTATATTAAAGAAAAATAATTCTTTTTAGCTTTTCCATCGATCAAAATTAATTTTTTCATATCAAATAAAATCAATTTTGCCAAATATTTCCAAACACACTCTATATCATGTCTCTAATCGATTATAAAATCAGGTAAGAGATCATATCATGGATTAAATGCCATATAAATTGACATGCAATGAAATAAATACAATTTTATATAATGTAATTTTTCGCACTTCAAAATCTGTAAAAAGAAAATAAAAAAGTTTCCAACACACCAGTTTCACGAGCAAACCTATCACAAATTCATTTCACTTAACCCTGCTAGAGTGGTTCTACACTTTTAATTCAACAGTGAGAGGCATAGAAAATTTCCTGATCTAATAATATGATTACGAATAATACTTAATTTTTATAATTGAATATAAAATAAGATAGATATGAATATAGTTGTCTCATTTGATATTTTTAAAAATGCTATATTGATGAGGATCAGACGAATATATCTTAAGTTGTTTTTTAAAGTGTTGAATTAAATTTAAAGTTCATATTTTAATATGATATCACATTCATTTCAAAATTTACTTAATAAAATTTATAAAATGATGTTTGCACTCATTATTATTAACGTCATCCTTATCTTTTTCTGACTTATTACTGGTAGTCTGCTCAGGATTCCAAACTCAATCTTGACAACTAAACATGAGGGTTGTGTTTGTTGTGGGACTTAACCCAACACCTTACGGCACGAGCTGACAGTCATGCACCACCTGTGTCCGCGTTCTCGAAGGTACCCCTCTTTCAAGAGGGTTCACGACATGTCAAGTCTTAATAAGGTTCTTCGCTTTGCATCGAATTAAACCACATGCTCCACCGCTTGTGCGGGATAACGACCAATTTTACAGATAAAGAGTAATTTGTCACTATAAAGACTAATTTAGATATTAATTTATAAACTAAAATTATTGATATTTAAATTAATCTCTATTACGAGTAAAAAATTATAATTACTTTTTATGAATTGAATTTCAATTTGGTCACTAATATTAACTATTAAAATTTTAACTATTAAAGATATAAATGTCTACATAGATATGACACTAATTTCTTTTCATTTAAATCAATATGTTATAAGTTCACATTATCTCTAATCGAAGTGGAATAATCTATACATGATCATCCCATTTTAAATTACTACAACCCTTCAACAGATAACCTACAAAACTTCTATTAACTTTTGTTCTTCCCTTGATTTCATATCTTATTTCTGCTATACATATTTAGTTATTTTTTACTGTTTTTTTATAACTATTTTACTTTTTCCGTAATGTATTTGATATTTATATCATTATAACTGTTTTTAGTATTTAACATTGTGTAAAAGAAAATGTATGTTGATAATACCTTTTTTTTCTGTAATTTATTTATAAAAATATTTTGTTAAGTTGAACCATTATTACTTTACCATAGCCAATAATAAATTGAACCATTACTTTACCCTTTTAAGAAGAAGGAGAGATTACAGTGGGACCACTTTGCGTTGAATGTGTAAATAAATCAGAGAAAATATAGTGAATAGATTTGAAAAACATTTCTGTTTTAAGATTTTGCCAAGTTATCCAAAAGAGGAATGGATGGACCATGGATGTTGTTGGGATAGAAACCTCACAAATATATGAAGACTGCTATCTCATAGTGGACACCGGCTAGTTAAAATAGCCATTATTGCTTTCATACCTAAGCAACAGTTGGCACCACCTTTCATTTCTAAAACTCCACAACATTTTTCTCATACTAACATCTCAATCCAAATCACCCTCTCCTATACTTTGTTCTTTTTTTATTTTTTTCATCGTGCTACAATTTTCATGCTTCGGTCTAGCTTCATGTCAGAATAGTGGGTGAAAGGGTTAAATACGTCTCAACAAAAATAAATAAAAGAATTTAACTTTTTCAAATAAAAAAAAATCGAAAAAAAAGAAGCTAATAAATAAATAAACATTACTCATATCAATCACATCGATCAATTTGAAGATGACTTCATGTTTTTTTTTCCCAAACTTCCAACATATTTTTTTACCAAGTTATTTATTTACTTCTACATCTTTTATGGTAATTTCAGTATTTTTAGGTTTTTTATATCTTAAAAGAGTTAAAATATTTTTCTTTTATTTCAGATTAAGCTCTAGTAATTATATATATATATATATATATATATATATATATATATATATATATATATTATATTGATAGTTAAAGTCCTTTAAAATAGTATTATTTTTAAAATATTTTTACTGCATTTATAATGGGTTAAAAATTGGACTTCACCCATCTGAGTTAAATCTGTCGTGGGCTAATTTGATCTATCAACCCATATAGAAAAATAAAAAAATACTTTATTATAAAATTAGGGTCTTTCTTTCTGCACTTCCCTATTTTCTTCTTTTACTACCATAAAACCAAAATTTCCACACTACCCTTCATTAAAATATAATAGAAATCTTTGTACATTCTTATTTTTAATTTTTCTTTTTTTGGATTATGAAAAAATATTTTCGGATCAGAAGATACTTTTCAAAATATCTAATTTAAAATGTAAAAAAATTTTGTTTCGTAAGATATTTCTAAATTTAGAAGAGATCTATAAGACTAAATCGTAGTTTTTATTGGAATTGATTTGTTGAAAGAGAGATGTGTGACTGTTTGAGGAAGGAGAGGATTGAGGTGCAAAAGAAGAAAGAAGAGAGGTGCAGGATGATTTTATTACAAATTTAATAGGGATAAAATGGGGATATTGAAAATTATGAGTTGCAGAGAGAAAGAGTGGGGGTGCAAGAAGAAAGATTCATAAAACTAATATTAAAATAAAACCATGAAACTTGAAAAGATTTGATATTGTTAGGGAATAAAAGGTAAGTTAATTTTGAAAAAACTTAATTTTTTTAATGTCTCTTAGATATATTTATATATTATCATATATACGATGTAATGAATATTTGATGATTATTTCTACTTTTGTTAAATTTTAATAAAATTTAATATAAATAACTATAATAATAAAAGATTATAAAATTTAATGATTAAATAAACAAATTTAAATGTTTTAAGTAAAATTATTGATTATAAAAAATTATACCTTTATACTTTAATTATTTCTTTAAATTATAATTTATTACGTTTTAATGTGCCAGTCCATACCGATTAAATTAATAATAATCAATAGTATCACCGGCTGACCAAGTAGCATTAAAATATGTTAAATCAGAACAAAATGACTTGGTTGGAGGGTGCATATGATGGCATAAGAAGCATTAAATTATGTGGAACATGATTAATGTGTTACTATATTCTCTTTTAACACAAAAGCACAGTAACATTTTTATTTTACATTTTTTTAGAAAAATAATTTTTTTATTATTAAATTTTGATAACTTTATCTTCCAACCTCGGGTGTTATTTTTTAAGTTATTTTTTATTATTTAGAAGATGACACCTCATGTAAGAAAAAGTTGTCAAAATTTAATAATAAAAATATCATTATTTTTTTTTATTATCATTTGACACTGTTATATATTATTATTTACTTTTTCATGGTCGTCAATCAGCGTAAAAGATCTTTTTCCAACACAAAAAATATACCGGTAAGAGAGACCAATAAGAAGACAGCTTAGAAGATCCTTTGGAAACAATTGATCAAGTTGATAAAAATGAAGGTGTAATTATGTTCTTGATCCCCATTTTGGAGTCAAAATCTTAAAATGGTATCCAAATTTTTAAAAGTCTCAAAATGGTCTATTTTTTTGTTGAAACGTCTCATGTTTGCCCTTCATTGCCACGTGTCAGTTCCTCGATTTTTTGAATTTTTTTATTATTATTATTTTGAATTTTTTTAAAAAAAATCAAAAAATTGCCATGTGTCAAGATGTCATCGTGCCACGTGGCAGTGATAGGGTGATGTGGCAGTGACAGTGACACGTGTCAGTATTACGTCACGTGTCATTTCCTTAGTCTCAGTTTGGTCCCTTTATTTTAATTTGTCTCAATTTAGTCCCGATTTTTGTAAAAATTAGCAATTTTGTCCTTCTCCAAATTGAAATCAAATTTAATTTCTATATAAATATACACAAATATTTCCATCAAAATTGATATTTCAAGTAAATATTTTTAACCAAATTAAGTTCATTTAATTAATATTTTACATTGAACTTTATTTAAAATGGTTTAAAAGTTGTTAATAGAAAAAATTCATAAATTAACTAGTTCATATAACAATAAAACACATATAAATTTAAAATTTGAAAATAATTTTAAGTAAAGTTGAATGTAAAACATAATTTTAAATAAATTTAGCTATGTTAAAAATATATGATAAAAATATCAATTTGAATAAAAATATCAAATTTAATAAAAATATTTGTATAACATTTATATAAAATTAATTTTTATTTCAATTTGAAGAGGAACAAAATTGCTAATTTTTACAAAAATTAGGACTAAATTGAGACAAATTAAAATAAAGGGACCAAATTGAGACTAAGGAAATGACACGTGAAGTAATACTGACACGTGTCACTGCCACGTGACACGATGATTGACATGTGGCAATTTTTTGATTTTTTTTAAAAAATTCACAATAAAAAAATTCAAAAAATAAAATAAAAAATTCAAAAAATCGAGGAACTAACACAAGACACTCCCTCTAACGGCGTCAACCTTGACTTAACGGGAAAGGGCAAATGTGAGACGTTTTAACAAAAAAATGGACAATTTTAAGATTTTTAAAAATTTGTATACCATTTTGAAATTGTGACTCTAAAATGAGACCAAAGGCATAATTAAAAAAAAATGAAATAAAACTTCACCACACCACACTTTTGCTTGGTTTCACTTGTCTACTACCCGCCAAATTCCACGAATCTAAGAGAACTGGACCCAAATGCCATGCGAAACAACACGTACTCACCAAGGTGTCTACCATGAAACCCAAAACATCACAAACTCAAACCACCACCGCACACAAATAAAACAACCCCATTTTGTTCATTTCAACACTCGTCATTCTGCATGTTAACCACCGCCCAAATGTCCTTCGATGTTAACAACACTCACATCTCTTCTTTAGCCATAAATACCCGCAATCTCGCTCAACCTTTTCGTCATTCAGAGTCATCATCAAAGTATTGTATTGCAACTCACTCGATATTCAGTAATACTATACTATGATGAGAGCAAGGGTTCCACTGCTGCTGTTGCTGGGAGTTCTTTTCCTGGCATCACTTTCTGTCTCCTTCGGCATTGTACACCGGGAGCACCAAGAGAGCCAAGAAGAGTCGGAACCAAGAGGACAAAATAACCCCTTCTACTTCGACTCT
>Ga0214543_1010000_pt1 | contig 14374 bp, 4 predicted proteins | sample CNSS2metaG_FD_160094 | JGI IMG/M metagenome (GOLD analysis project Ga0214543, IMG submission 160094) | Root nodule microbial communities from cowpea collected in UCLA plant growth center, Los Angeles, California, USA - CNSS2 | ecosystem: Host-associated > Plants > Roots > Nodule | place: USA...
GATGCAGATTTTGCGATGTGCCTGGAAATAAACATTTGCGTGGGCTAAGCCCACGCCAACAATTATAAGGGAAATTGTTTGCGTCGGCTAAACCCACGCAAAGCCCTCTATTTTAGATATTTTATTTCAATCATTCGTGGGCTTGGCCTACGCATAGGGAATCATTCGTGGGCTTAGCCCAAGCAAAATTTGGAAAAATTTTCAGGTGTTCGTGGGCTTGACCCACGCATACGAACTTATTATTTTATTTCTTATGTGTTTTCGTCGGTTGAGCCGACGATAAACAAGCAGCAAATGTTCGTCCGCATTTGGCCGACTCAAACGAGTTTTGCATCCAGGAGATGGGCGTGGTCCATGTTACCGTCGCTGGACCGATGAGATCATGCTCTTTTCGTTGGTTTTGCACTAGTAACGTCCGATTTTGGCCGACGAAAAAAGCCTACATTCTTGTAGTGGCGGGATCATCTTTCAAACAATGTTAGTATCAATTAAAAAAGAATAATCACATTGAATCTTTTTAATTAAAATGATAACTGAATTGGGGACAAAATTAAAATTAATAATGAATTTAAAATTTTTAGAATTTTTGAATTTTTATAGAGTTTACTGACATATTTTAAAATTTTTATTACTATCGAATATTTTTATGATAATAAATTTGTTAGTAATTTAGATGATTATTATCATCGATAATGAATTCATCAATAAGGAGAAGAATGAATTCTCGCCATTTAGATGTTGTACTGATCTGTTAGTAAAATAGATGTCAAAATTCTCGCCATTTGTTTTGGATCAAATTCTTGTCAAATCCAATGAGATGTGTTATTAAATACAATTGAGAAGAAGAATAAGAAGGAGGAGGAGGAAGAGTAGAAGAAATCAAAGGACAAGGGAGCAAAGAAGAAGAATAAGGAGGAGAAGAAAAAAGAACTAAATTGCATAATTACTAATGAATTATGGTTATCAGTAAGGGTTAAATATGTTTTTGATCATTTAACTTTCAGTGAATTTTGGAATTAGTTCATTTCAAGATTTTGAACCAATTTAGTCATTAATCTTTCGAAATACTTGAATTTAGTCCTTTTAATCAAATTTTGTTAAGTTTATTTGACATTTCAAGCGCATTCCATAATAGTATTTGACTTAACATTAAAGTAAAATCATATAAACAACTCAAATACAACTCTGAAATGTGTACGAAACATAAAATAATTGTTATCAATTTTTTGCCTATTGGTAATTCCATTTTTTGTGTAGTGTGTGGACTTCCTTTGAACCTTAATTGAGCTTTGATTTCGGCTTGAATATTCAGTTAAGAACCCCAAATACATAGTTAAAATTTGTCCAAGATATGAAGGGAGAAGAAGACTTGAAGCAAGAAGTCCCTCATCACCTAGAATGCGCTAAAAATAGTGTAATTTAGGCATTCCAAAGCTAGGGAAGGGTTACACTGAATTCCTCCTTGTTTCGGCCAGAACTCAATCTTGTTTTTAAGTGAAACACTAAAGAGAGGTTAGTGTAGAGTTCAACTCCCGCATCAAAGGGATAAGGTTCTTTCATGGTAAAATGGCAAGGACATTGTTTGTCTCGGAGGATGTGTGCCTAATTCACCTTGTGCAACCATACTTAAGTCCATTTCTACCTTGTTTTTGAGTCTCACATTCCATAGGATAAGAAGAGCAAGAGGATTATACACTTACCTTACTAAAAGCATCTTGAAATTGAATAAGAATTGATGTTATTTTGCTATCTTCTTGTTCTTTCAATGTCAAACTATGCGAGTATTCTCATAATGAAATCTTCTCCAAGAAACCTTTCCTCGAATGAGGAACCCAAAGTTTTAGATTCTCTTAAGAAAATTAAAAAAAGTGTAACTTTTTTCAAGTTTTTCACGGTTCAAAAATGTTTCCATCAAAATATATATATGAGGATAATCCTCACCTTACATGTCAATTTTGATGTACACACTTTGAATCTAAGACAATAATATATGATTCGAAAGACTTTGTAAGAAATATTGACTATCTAAACAATTAGAAATTTTAATTTGAAATGAATCTCGAAGGACAACTTAAATCTTCGACTGATGTGTTCAGTCTAACAAATTTTACAAGACAATGAACTTAAAGTTGCATCTAACGCATTTAGAGAAGTTCGTAGCCAAACAATCTGCATTCGGGAAACTAACACTTGCTTGTGGGATTCATAGCGTGGTTACGCAAATTACACTAATGAGATGAAGCCTTCATGGAACACGCCACACAATAGAATAATTATGTGAATAAACATATGTTTAGTTTGTCTGAAGTATTTGATGGCAATTCCAGGACTATAGACTCACGTCCATTTCCTCAAATGATTAATTCACCAAATAAGAACGAAGTCAAAAAATTCTCTTACCTTTAATTACTCTTTATGAAATGATGAATTTAATGCAAATAATAAAGTAGTGGAATTTATATTTAATCTCATAAAACTTGTTGTAAGATGATATTTATTCATACTTATATTATAATTAATTTTATCTCTAGTAAATATGTCTTCAACAAACCCTTTCCCACATTGATGATTGAACATTTGGAGTGAAAATTGATATTGGTGGCACAAAACCCAATACCTTCACCACAAAAAAAAGTGAATATTTATGACGGTTAAAATTACAAGTTTTAACGGTTAAAAACCGTCACAAATAAAATTTATGACGGTTTAAAAAATCGTCAGAATTACGCATGTCAAAAACAGTTTTTGACAAGCAAAAATTAACTGTTGGTATTGTTGTTAAAAAAGAAAAAAAGGAAATTACTAGCAGTTAAAAACCGCTACAAAATGTACTTTTATTTTAATGTTAAGTATGTTTTTAGTGCTAGAACTTTGACCTAAAATTGTAATTTGTTCCTATCCGAAACTTCAATACATTTTGGTCCTTAAACTTTAAAAATTAATGAATATAGTTCTTTTAATTTAATTACGTTATCTTTTTTTTAAGGTGTCGAACATATTTCTTAGTAGATATTGAACCGGGAATGTGTAAAATAGTGTAAACAACTTCAACAGTAACATGAAAAGCATTCAACATGTCAAAAAAGTTAACATAATTAGGTTAAAATGTTATTCATTCATTTCTAAAGGTTAGGAACCACCAAAGTGTATTAGTTTCAGATTTAGGGACGAATTTCAATTTTGGGTCAAAGTTCAAGAACTAAAAACATACTTAACCCTTTATTTGATGATATTTTGACGGTTAAAAACCGTCACAAAATTTATCATATTTTGACAGTCCAAAACCCCTACAAAATATATCATATTTTAATGGTTAAAAATCACTACAAAATATATCGTATTTTGACGGTTAAAAACTACTACAAAATATATTATTCTTTGACAGTTAAAAACCGTAAAAAAAATATCATATTTTTACAATTAAAAACCATAAAAAATGCTTAAAATATTTTTAAATTGTTTTAATATTCTAAAAGTATTTAGTAATTGTTTTTCATTCATATGTTAACCGATATTTCAATTATCAATTTTATTTAAAATTATTTTTTATTTACTTACTTTTTACAGAAAATACTCTATTTTGCCAAGTCCTATTATTTTTATTTACTTATTTATTAAATTATTAAATATATTTGAAAGTCTTTACACATGGCTATGGTCAATGAAAGTAGGATGAACAACATGCTCTTTACAAATATTTACATGCCTAATAAAAGAGATTATGTTATCTTTTATTCATAAAAAGTGATCAAGATTTTTCATTAACTCTACCAGTAACTACACCAAACAACAATAAATGGCAGTGCCGACAACAAATGATGGAAAACCTAAAGCTCTATGAGATTAATTTCCTACATAATCAACATTGACAACATAAGGAAAATGTTACAAAGTTGCTAAAGATTCAGAGAAAGACACAAACACCACACCATTACAAATTGGGGCAAAGTTGAACCGGAAATTGAGAGAAGCATCGATCATGAAGAGGAACCAATTAGAGCTCATAAGGATGGTATTTAGAAGAAAAAAGAATCATAACTGAACCTCCAATATTTTTGCTTCGACGTTGAAGGTGACTTTCGCTTATGGCTATCACTTTCGCTTCGACATTGAAGGTGGCTTCTTTTAACATTTATCAGATCCAAAAATGTTGCAAAGGAGTTTTGGCAACGAGTTAGAAATTATACAATGGATAAAACTTTAAGAAAGGGAGAAAGGAGAAGTGTAAAAAAACATTCAAAATATTAAAAAAATTGTTGCTGTTTAAATTTTTTTACACAAATTAAAAAAATTAAATATTTTCTGACAGTTTAATATAACCGTAAAAAATAAATCGCTATTAAAAAATAATTTGTTTGTACTGCTTCCTATGACAGAGTCTAATACAATCTTAAAATAGTAAAATTTAAATTTAACTTAGGGTCTTGCTGACCAGTGTCCTAAGAGTATTGGTTAAGGATAATTAATACATATTGAAATCCACAAAAAGTTCATAGTTAATCGTAATATTTAATAAAATTTGACACAATCATAATCAATGTAGTATTATTTTATTTAAAAGACAAGAATACCCATAAATATTGTTAATAGTTAATTGTTATAATATTTTATTTAATGTTTACTAGTAAAAGTTAAATAATAATTAAGTAATAAAATAATTATATTATAATATAATTAAAAATTAAAATATAATTAAACATAAAAAAATTTAAAGTACCAGAAAAAAGAAAAAAAAATAGTATTAAACATCTAAAAAATTTACAAAAAATAAAAATAAAAATTAAAGTATCAATTTGAGATTTAATTGAGTTTTCAAAATGTTTTTTTTAGAATTTTTAAAGGATATTTTTGTGTTTATAAAATTAGTTGTGTGTATTTATATTATTTTAATTAATATAATTAATTATTTCAATTTTTAATGTAAAATGACAAAATCAATGTGTATTTATTATTCCTTAACGAGTGTCCATAAAATTAATTTATGACATGAAATTTATACCTACTTATATACTATATTTTAACTTTATCTTTAATTAATCTTGTCTCTATCACAAAAAAAATATTCTAAAAAATAATTTATTTATTCTAAAAAGTAATTAAATTATTAAAAAAAATAATTAATTTTTTTTTATAAATCAATCGTGATAGTAAAAAAAAAGGTTTTGATTTTAAGGGTCATTTTTTTCAAGAAATGAAATAGGGTCAATAATCAAGATGAATTCGGATAAAAAATCTTTATGTTTTTGTTATATTATTTTGAAATAGTTTTGATAAATTTGTTTTCAGATGTTATAATATCTTTTATAATTGAAAAAAATAAAATAAAAATTAAAGCATTATTCAACCTCTTTTGCAATGAGAGTTGTTAATTAAACTTTTCTTAATTGATTTCTTTGCTTCTTATTTTTGTTCTAATTTTTTAAATTGTATTTGCTGCATCTATAAAGCCTGTGGAAAACACTATATTTTTTTTTATAACTTCTTGTTAATTGCTTTTGATTTTGGTTGAAATTATCATTTCTTTTGTCGTAATATTTATTTAAATGATAGAACAATTAAATATAAAAGAGTTTATAGGTAAAAAACAAAAAAAAAACTATTTCACTTTACACAAACTAAAAATATACGACAAATACAAAGAACATTATTTTGAATTTTATATTTTTTAAATTTATTAAAAATTACAAAAAATTAATAATTTCGTATTTAATAATTACGAGTAAAACACGTACGTCACGTACATTTTTTTTTATGATAAAAGTTATTATATGATAAAAAATTAAAAATATAAACATAATTTCATAATTGAACGTTACATTATGTATGAAATAAATGTTAATAACTTTGTTATAGTAGTTATACATTTATCCGTAATAATAATGAAAAAAGGAAAGGAGAAAACAACGGGGTTTACGAGGGGTTTTTCATCGTAGTTCCTTCATCTCTTCCGCCACACCCAGCGGCACCACAAACCTTTACTTCCATCCACACACAAAGCTAAGGTAATTGTTTTTCTCTTCTGGGATTTAATATAATTGGTTACTCAAATCTTCATTCGCTTAGTTTCAATTGGGTTCTAAGAGAAACTAAAAATTTCGATGCTTTGAACAAGTGAAATACCAGCAAAACTAAATCTCTTCCTTAAGTCTTGAATCCATAGTATACCAGTGGTTAGCCGCTCGCCCTTTTCATATTAGACACGCACCTACATTTCTCCATGGTGCTGCGAAATTATGTTAAAAAGAAAGAACGAGTTGATTAAGTTTTGCTCATAAGCTGTTTGGTAAAATTTGTGACTGAAGATTTTGTTGATATTTTGCTTAAGTATGGTGCTGAAAATGTTCAGGTTTAGGCTCTGATTCCATTTCTCTTCTATACAGCACGTGTTCTAAATCTCTATAGTTACTTGCTTGATGTAGGGACTACACAGTGTAACTAGAGGATTAAACCCGTATAGTTACTTGGTGGATGTTGTCCTCGCATCTCTTTTGGTGGCTGTTGATCTATTTAGGATCTATTGTCAAGTAAAGTTAGATTATAAGTTGCACCAAGTTCTATTTTAGGAATTTCACTTTTATATAGAGTTGAAAAATTTGAAACATCTGAAGAGAATGATGAAAATGAGCTTCTCAGGTGAGAGAACAGATTGGGCTTATGAATATTTGTTTCTAGAATTCCATTCTTCCTTAGAAAAGATGGAAATCAAATGAAAAGAATTGGCATGAACAAATATTATGATTTTGATTCTGTCTTGTTTGTTTGGATTTCATTTTAGTGATGCTCGGATGAGATTTTTTTCTTTAATTTTTGTTTCTGTTTATTAAATTTGTTGCTAACTTCCTAAGTTCACACTAATAGAGGAACGTGATTGCTTGGACCACAAAGAGGTTTGCTAAATCCTGGGTCAGCATGGCTACCCAGGCAATAGCTGAAACTGCACAAAAAATTGTCAACCCTGAAGCCCTTCGCTATGCAGCCAAACAATCACAGCGCTGCCTTGTTATTCCTGTCCGTCTCCGTCGTGCCATTAAAAAATACCTTCAAGGTCCTCTATTTTCTTGGTGTTTATTTTCTCTTCATATGTGCAATATATATCTTTGTATTTGCACATTTGTGTGATTGCAAGTGTTCATGTTGGTCTTGGGATTGCAGAGCAGGATGAGCCATATATGAAGAGGAAAGTCTTGAGACTGTCTCAATCATTTAATCAAATCAAGGATGTCAATCTACAGTTGGCAAGCACCACAGCAAAGAAGATAGTTGAAGACCCTTTAAAGTCTCTCGAACAATCAAAACGTTGGAAAATTACGAGCTCTTATGGGGACATTGGTCTCATGTATAGAGATGATGAGACAATTGCTTATGTGGCTTCTAGAATGCCTGCTGTCTACTCTGCTTGTTACAGAGTACTTAAAGAGGTAGAATATCAAGGAAAAAATATAAAGAAAAAACAAGAAATAATTTACCATTAAATAATTGTTGTTAAAAGTTATCATAACCAGGTGAAGTGGATTTTGGGTTACTTGTTTTATGTTAATCTTTTCCTTTGTAAATAAATGGACGAAGCTTGTTAGGATGAAAACAGAAAGGAAAAAAAATGAGTGAACAATGGTTTTGAGTACATCCATGAACATGATATATAAGGAGGAAACATCAGGATACTGATGAAAGTGTTTCTTAAAGGGAAGGGGTTGTTTAGGTTGATACAAATGAAAGGATTAGTGATAAATGTAATCTTTATGAGACTGGTTCAGATGAGGGCAGTTTTGCATATCTGAAGCAAGAACTATAGGAAAAAAGTTTATGTCTAAACTTAACCGATTCAGGTGAATTCAACACGATGGAGTGAATAAATGATTAGATTCCTTAATATGTGGGATTAGCATGTCTTCTTATTCAGTTTGCTCCCTTTTTTTCTCCACTTAATTTCCAAAATGTATGACGTAGGTTGAGAATCTGTTATGTTATTTAATTTTTTTTTGAAATTATGGATCATGTGGTATATGACAATTGTGATGGTTGTGAATCATACATTTCCTTGACTTATATTTTCAATTTTAACTTTTTATTTTAACGAATACTGCATAGAAGGCCTTCCAGTCTTAAATAAAATGTTGGCTTGAAGTTAATCTCAACAAAATTTCTTTTTTAGGTTCGCAGAAGGCTTCCTGGTTTCTCCCCATCTAAGGTATTAGATTTTGGTGCCGGGACTGGTTCAGCTTTCTGGTAATATATTTTTGAACTTTGTTCTGGTGAATGGTTAACTTTGATAATATGAATGTTTATGATGTTATTGAACTTTTTTGTTGCCTTTCAAATCTTATGATGTAGGGCACTACAAGAAGTTTGGCCAAAATCTTTGGAGAAAGTTAATTTAATAGAACCATCGCAATCAATGCAGCGTGCAGGTCGGAGCCTTATACAAGGTAAATGGTGGTAAACTTCTTTAAAAGTGGTAGACTTATTGCTTTCAATTTGAGAATAAAGCTTATTAAGTTTTAGGAGGAGTCTGGAAGAGCAACAGCTCTACTTTAAATGTACATTTAAATTTTTTTTTTTCAAATCATGGAAAAGAACATAATTGCATTTTTAGCTTATTGTTTTTTGACTACCTAATTCCTTGTCATTCGACATAAATCTTAAACAAGCTAGAATACTATTATTGAATTTTTTGTAGATTAAGTGATTATTTTCTTATCTTTTTCATATTCGAATGCATTCTTGGATGAGTAATTAGATCATGTTATACTGGAAATATAATTGTCAGGTTGGGGGTGCATCACATGCTAGAAATGTTAAATGCACAATAGTGCACACACGGTCTTTGACTATTTTCAACTTTGAGAGTTGGTACTTTTGGCAAACTTCTTTATTCAGCACGTAAAAGTTTGAATATTTTATTAGACTTGATTAGAAGTTCAGTAGTCTTTATATTCAATGAACTTGAGATCAATAATTTCAAGATTGCAGAAACAAATCCTATTCTTCCAAACTTACTATAAAAGGGAAGAGAAAATTATGTACTTAAGGACAGTAAGAGTTATTTCATTGTATATATAAAGGCTATGTTTCAGATGCTGCTACTGTGGTATTTGTATTGTGTATGATCTCTCATGTGCACGGAAGGAAATAAACAGCTGTTTCATGGTATATATAAAATTTATGTCTTATATAGAATTTTGATTGATAGATTAGGATCCCTCTTGTTAAAAGTTATGGGGTTTTCACATATAACATTGAGTCATGTAACTGAGAGAGTGATTTAAGTGGGGGCTTGGGAAGCCATTTTTCAAGAATTAGGGATCTTTAACCAGTACCACCTAACAAGTGATAGAACTGCTGCCAGTTTGACCAGCTTTTCTTTTTGCTGAAAAGTTATCCCTTAAAACCTTCATAGCTCAATAATTGATGATGATTTCAACTTCAAGCAGTTGTTAGAGGAAGTAATGCTAATCTTACTAAAAGCATGCTGTATTTTCTCCTCTAAAGGTGAATATAATTGAAAAGGGAGATTTGAAAACGAAAAAGAAAAATTGTTAGGTAGGGATGACAAATGAACCTGTTCTCATGGATATTGTCTAAACTTGTTGTGATTTTGACAAGGAATCCTCGTATTGACTAAGTACGAGTATGAATATGGGTGATACTCGAGTTTTTTAATTAGGTATAGAGATGGGGATGAGTATGTATATATTCGTCCTGCTCCCATACCCATTCCAGTACTTGTCTCCGTCCTCATACTCGTTCTCATTTTAAATTACTAAAATACCTTTAGTTTATTAGGTAACCTAAAAAAACTTTATTAATTTTTCTTTAGTTCTTAGTTTCGTAACTTATTTCTAGAGGACACATTTGATTATTTTTACTCTTTTCTATAATTATTTGACCTTTATCCAAATGCTATTTGACACTCTCATTTGAGATTTATGCAATCATTATTTCTTTCTTGATTTTGACATTGGAAAAAAGAAAATGTGTATCCTTTGATATTGAGTCCTTGATAATATCATGTTTCCTTTGTTGTGATTTTTATTTTTTGTAAAAAATTATTTAATTAATATTTGGAATAGTAAGAAGGCAGGTATGGGTATACCCGAAACCTGATGAGGATGGAAATGGAGCAAAACCTTTATACCTGTTGAGTATAGGGACTGGGAAGGAGATAAAATTTTTACTTAGAGGATGAGGATGAGAAAGTGAAACTTGAACCTGCCACACTCCATTGCCATCCTATTGTAAGGGAGAGTTTTTCTATTTCTAGGAGAAAATTATTAGTTAAATTAGAAGACCTTAAAATTTGTGAAAGAAATAGTCTAAGTTGTCTTCCTATGTTGGGTTCATCATTATGAATGAAATTGATATACTTCATTCTTGTAATGGGTGCCTAAGTCATTCCAGTCAATGCTGAATCAGTCCTTACCATTAACTGTGTGTTCCAGGATTTCTCCCTTATAGAATCTATGCAAGTGTTGAATTATATGGTGAATTTTCTTCTTTAAGATTGATATTAGAAATCTTTCCCTTTCTGAACTTCCCGAGAAAAGGTAAACTGTTCAATAGTTGCTGACGTTGAATTTTTTTCTGCTTTTGGTTATATAGGTCTCAAGAATTTGCCACTTATTCATAGCTATGATAGCATTCAATCACTTTCTAAAAGTCTTGGTAAATCAGACAGAGGGCATGACCTTGTAATTGCTGTAAGTTTATTCTTTTGGATTTTTACATTTAATAGAAGCATGTCATCCACTTTTTAACTTATTTGTGCCATTAAGAGATGAAAATAAGCCAACTTTATTAATGGATCTGGAAAAGCATGAAATTATTTCAAGGATAAAATGTAGTGGACTTCAGTAATAAAATTAAATCTCGTTGGATTTGTTTAGGTGGTCTGCTTTACCTGAGGGCTAGTGTGCTAAAATAAAATTATTCTTGTAGAAAAGAATTGCATGTGTTATATATTGTGAATAAAAATCAATAATTGTCTTAAGTATCTTACCACATCATGTTTGCTGCCAAAAACTAAAACTAAAGAACATTGTATAATCCATCTATAACTTACCTACATTGAATATTATTAGTTTATGCATATCGTGTTATATGCTTGAAATTCTGATTGGCGTGCAGCTGTGTTAGATGGATTTGAAGATGTAATAGTTTACTTAACTAATTCATTGAACATAGAAGACAATCGGCTCTTCATGTATGCTTCATATCTTCAGATTTCAGCTGTTTTTCCTTTTCATTCAATTTTTACATTTTGGTTCAAAGAAATTAAATTGTTCAGCCCTTTAGTTTATTGCTTTATTGTACAACCCAATTTGCATTTCTTGTAATGTTGGAAGGGTAATGTTTTATTGAATTTTCTCTTCAAATACGTCGCATATAAAATATTTGTATATGTTTTTGTAAATTGATGCTAATTGCTAGCAATCTGTTTTATTGGCTGAAGTCTTATGTTCTTGGAGAGATTCCATCAATAAAGGATCGAATAACCATAGTTCGCCAACTTTGGGATCTAACAAGTGATCTTCTGGTATGGTTTCTTGATAATACTTTTATTGTTATGTGAAAGAGAGTCTATAAATAATGTTACTTATTAACTTGGTGTTGTTTTAGCATTTAAGTTAAGTAAAACAAAATAATTATAGCGGAATGATGGGAGACCCTTCAAATTCATAATATTTTTTTGTTTAATTCTTTTGAATCTTATATCTAATGTTATCTCCATTTGTGAATTTTAATTCTTGTAGGTCTTGGTTGAACCAGGAACACCTCATGGATCTAATATTATTGCTCAGATGAGATCTCACATATTATGGATGGAAGAAAGAGTAAATTTACTACTTTTGTGAAAAAAGTGAACCATAATAAATAATCTTACTATTCTGTATTTAGGCATCATAGTTGCCTTTTTTCTTCTATATTTTATTCTTACTAAGCATGAAATTTGCCGTTTTTGTAGAAATATCGTAAAGCATCTCATAAGAATAATGAAATTTCTAAAGATTTGATCACTCAGAAGTCTGGTGCGTTCGTGGTTGCACCTGTAAGTATATTACATTTTTACTCAACATCTTTTACAATTATTTTAGTTTTACAGCTCATTTTTCTTCAATTTCTGCCTGCCCCATTCTTATCCTTTTTTTTTTCTCTTTTCTGGTAAATCTTCTGCATGCAGTGTCCTCATGATGGAATTTGTCCGCTGGTAAAATCTGGAAAATATTGTCATTTTGTTCAACGCTTAGAGAGGACATCATCGCAACGTGCCTACAAGGTTTCTTCGTAATTCATGTTTTACTTTCTGTACTGGAAGTAATTATGCTTTTTCTTACATTCCTACTTGCACCTTTTCCTGTGATTTCAATAAGGATTAACATAAGCAATTTATTGCTGTTAAATTTCATCGTTACAGCGTTCAAAGGGTGATCCTTTACGTGGTTTTGAAGATGAGAAATTTTCCTATGTTGTTTTTAGACGTGGACCAAGGCCAAGGCAAGTGTTTTAATTAAATCTTTCATTCTTCAATTAAATCAATGTAGATACTAAATAGAATAGAAAAAAATAATTTAATTAGAATGTACTGACAATGTAAAACTTTTTAATACTATCATGAATCATCTGATCATGGATTGTCATGTGTGGTAGTAAGCTTGATAACTTTCGTAATAAATTACTTTAAAAGATTTAGGATAATTTCTAATTAGTTAATAGTATAAAAATCTTTATGTTAACAATATGTCAAATTTAAACTCTTGATAAAAAGATTGCTGATATCTTTCTTTCATGAAAATATAACAAGGCAATGGACATGATCTCTTGTTGACATGTATCTCTTAATATTCTCTACGTAATTTTTGTTTTGATTTCATTCTTTTGATATGGATATTTCTTATGGTCACAACGCAATTTCTACTACAGAAGGAACATTTTCTAATCCTTCCTACCCTGATTTTTGAATGGGATAAATCCATATCTTTGAGACATAAATGCTTTATCCTTTATAACTCTGTTCCTTTTCCCCATCCCTTACACCAGGGAACCTTGGCCCCTTGACGGTGTGGAATTTGAGACTCTGAAGGAGCAGCATGCAAAAAGAAAACCAGAGGATCTTGAAATTGACTATGGTACAAGTCTGCCTTTATGCTAACTTTTTGCTAGAATACTTTGAAACAAAACATATGGTATGATTTGTCAGTAGTGAACAAGCTTCCTTTCCATGGGGTATACAGAAAAGGGTTTTGGAGATTGTGAACTAATGTATTTTGATTATTATTTATTTGTCACTTTTTCAGAGGACTGGTTGAAGTTGCAACAAGCTGATGATACTCTTCATGAAGTAGCTGATGCAGCAGATGATTTGGAAACTGGTGACACTTCTTGTGAAGCAGTTAAGGCTGTACGTTATGATTCTGATGCTGTGGAAACTGATGGTGATGATGATAGTGACAATGACTACGAAAGGAGAGAAGAGAGAGACAGTGCTGATTTTGGAGGTGGCTGGGGCAGGATTATCTTCATGCCTGTCAGAAGGGGTAGACAGGTGACAATGAATGTGTGCAGATCCACCAAAAAGGATGCTTCAGAGGGTTCATATGATCGTATTGTCGTCACAAAGAGCACGAACCCTACCTTGCATCATCAGGCCAAAAGATCTATCTGGGGTGACCTGTGGCCCTTTTGAAGCAAAATAATGTTTGATGTTAATTTATTTTGTCATTTCATGTTCCTGACTCATTTACCAATTACCAATATGTAAGGGTTATGCCTTTAAATTTCACAGAAAACAATAACAAGTTCACATTATAGATGGAGTTTTGCATGTAGCTTTTAGCACCAGAAGTCAATTAAAGAGTGAAAGTCATACCCACTTGTTTGACAATTTTTTTTTTCTTTTTTTTACATTTGATTGAATATTAAAGAGGTCTAAACTGTGTGAATTGTATTATGATTTTCTTAAGTGAGTTTACGAGCAGTTTAGTAATTTATACAATAATTAAAGCTCCTCTATTGTTACTTCATGCAAAAAGTCTGACTTTATTTTACTGAAGAAGGTCCAAGATGGAACAGAGGTGTCAAATGGATTTTGCTGATTATCTTATTGACACTAAATTATGTTGAGTAAATGTTCTATTGAAAGCTTTGTTAAATGATCTAAAAGAACACCAGAAAACCGTCTAGTAAAAATCATCTAATAGTGTTAAATGATAATATCTTCTAATTGAAAGTAACAGAACACCTCCTAAAGACTAGGGCTGGGCAAAATAAACCAAACTGCACTGCACTACCAAAAACTGCACTGAACTAAAAAACTGTTCGCATGAACTGCACTGAACTGGAAAATAATTCAGATGAACTGAACTGAACTGTTATTCTT
>Ga0214543_1010001_pt1 | contig 14374 bp, 6 predicted proteins | sample CNSS2metaG_FD_160094 | JGI IMG/M metagenome (GOLD analysis project Ga0214543, IMG submission 160094) | Root nodule microbial communities from cowpea collected in UCLA plant growth center, Los Angeles, California, USA - CNSS2 | ecosystem: Host-associated > Plants > Roots > Nodule | place: USA...
ATAACTGAGGCCTAAAGTCCCTTTATGGCCTCGGTCAATAAAGACCCGAAGCCAAATGTGGCGGCGCAGGTGACATTTTTGAAATTAGGGTTACTGGCTGACTTATAGGCCTCGGTTCTTTTTTAACCGAGGCCAAAAAGCTCTTCATATTGCCTCGGTTCAATTAATAACCGAGGCCAAAAGTCCCTTTATGGCCTCGGTCATAAAGACCCGAAGCCAAATGTGGCGGCGCAGGTGACATTTTGAAATTAGGGTTACTGGCTGACTTATAGGCCTCGGTTCTTTTTTAACCGAGGCCAAAAACCTCTTCATATTGCCTCAGTTCAATTAATAACCGAGGCCAAAAGTGCTGACGCTGATGACATTTTTGAAATTTTGGTTACTGGGCTGCCTTATAGGCTTCGGTTCTTTTGCAACCGAGGCCTAAAACCTCTTACTGCACCGATTTTGCATTCACACGAGGCAATGTAGTTGGACAAAATTGCAAAAATGCCACCGCCTCCTTATAAGCTTCGGTTTCGCTATAACCGAGGCCTATAAGGCGAAGTAAAATGTCAAATCTGCACTAGTGTAACAAAAAAAAGAACACAATAAGTGAAGGTAACAAGCTAAAAATTGAAGTAAAAGATGAAAAAAGAAGGGATGAAAGAATAAAGGAAGGAAACACACCACTTTCGGGGATGGACCAAACTCAAAGATGAGTGGTGGTGCCACCACTTGAACCTTAGTTCAAGATGAGAATTAAGGAGTTCAAGAACACTCAAAGGAACACTCTCTCAACTCTCACCAATGGTTGAAACAATTACTTTTCTAATTCAATGTTCAACTACATACGAGAGGAGAGAATGTTATCTAAAATACAAAGATGGGTACTACCCGACAAAGTTACAAAATATCTTCTAAAAATCACAATGATGAGGTAGAGGGGAGAATATTTTCCAATTATTGCAAAATTGTCAAAAAATTGCATTCTCTCTCTCTCCAAAAGCATATGCCTCCCAACATGTGGTCATGTGGTCATCGTTCCAAAGATACTTTCATTTTCCACTTTCAAGGGTGTCCTTAGAAAAACTAAAATTGTAGTGAGTACACTCCCTTGAGCTATACTTCTCCTAAACCCTTCATTCCTCTATAAATGTGACAACCTCAAAAGGGGAGGTATCATTAACAAACCTACAAAACAAACGCACAAGATTAGATGTTAAACACAAAGAGAAATGATAAATGCATTTAAAGAAGGTTAGGAGGATGTCTCCCTTTAGTCTTGCTCCTAGTGATTCTTCTAAGAAGAATATTTCTAGCCTTGTGAGGAGTCATGGACTTATCACCTAGAGTCATTGACTCCACCACTGCCTTCGACTCCTTTCCTCCCATTTTTCCTTCTCTTCTACTTCTTTTCTTCTTCCCACTTATCTCCAATTAATGTATAGGACATATAATGTTGTATTTGATGGTAAATTTGACCTCATTTTATTTACATATTAAAAAAAAATCAATTATCAATAAATTTTACTACAAAATTATAAAAACCCAAAGTCAAAACTTTGACATTTTACTAATAGATATTTTAATTCTAAAAGAAATTCTAAATTATCAAAAAATTTTAATAATAGCTACACTAACGACAAAAATATTTATCAAAACTAAACATTACAATTTTCCAACAAAATAATTACCGATAATAATATTAATTGATCATAAAAATTTTAAAATTTGTCCTTTGTTGAGTTATTTTTTACAAATTTTATTTCAAAGTGTTTGTTGAAGAAAAGTTTAATGTAAATTTATCTTATGCACAATTAATGGTGTTAAGGAAAATTAATGGTGTTAATGAAAGTGAACTTAATACCTAAAAACATATAATATAATGTGTTCAAATGAGCCATATTCATCACAATTATATAGACAAAAACTAAAAAATGTTCAGAAAATAATTAAAAAGATACTATTATAAAATTGAAAATACTTTTAATAAAGTACATATGTTTGTGATACAATATATTATATCATAAATCTATATATTTTATTAAATACTAATCAATACAATCTTTCAAAGTGTTAGTGTGAATGTAAATTCTAATAAATCAAATATATCATATCATTTGGAACGTGTAAGAATAAATTATCTTCCACATTTTTTTTTTGTAATTTGCTTTGAAGCTTAATGGAATTGATTTTTTCTCCCATGCATGGGCATTTTGCAGTATTATTTGCTTGTGGAGGCAACCCATTCACTTTTATATTTATTTTATCTTTTTACTGCTAAAAAAATTTATATTTCCTGTTAATTTTGTTTTAAATTTTTTTTAGAAAATACTTTCACAATAAATTTTGTAAAAAATACTTGTGAATTTTATAATTTTATAGAAAATAATTACTCATGAAAGAATGACTTGTCAATCAAGATTTTTAGAAAAAATATAAAAAAAGTCTTTTCTTATAAATCTTTTAACAAATTTGCAAGAAAAAATCTTAGGTAATATAAGAATTTTTAGCGATGTTACAAAATAATAACAATTAAATAAAAAAACAATATATTAAAATATCTTTTAACTTGCATAAATGTATATGAGAAATATTGAATAAAAATAATATATTACATACATAAAAGCCATACGTTTTTAATCTGAAAAACCTTCCATAAATCGTTGAAACCAAATAAACATATTTATTGAGAGAGATTCTAAGAACAGTAAACAAAGTTTACAATATCAATTAAAGCAAACAAAGTATGAAACAATAAAAAATGAAAACCTATTACAAATTAATCTTTCTCTGCCTAAATCTTTAATTGAGATTGAATTGATGAAAAAGGATTAATCATCTCTAGTAAACGTACTTTTCAATAATAAATACGGTAAACAAATTCGTAGCTTTGATTCAAAATCCATAATTAGATAGATATTTACAATAATTATTCATCTTATTTTTTCTTTCATTGTAGATTTGCTGTTTATATTTAGTGATGAGTCTTTCTTTTTGTATCCTAATCTAACTTTTCTCCACCTAAACAAAGTAGAGCATAACCATCTTATATTTAAAGCTATTTTCATAATAAAAAAAGTCAAAACCTCAACATTATCATTATATTTCTTTCCATAATACTAAAATTACGTGTACATATATTAAGTTCAACAAATCTTTGTAGCCAATAAATTTTATCTTTCCAAAAATCTGTAAATTTATTTTATCATTGATATATCTCAGTGCCAATTAGCGTACATTAAACAGTAATCTACCAGTAATTTTTTTTATTTATGGTAGAAATTTTATTAACATTAATCTTGAGTTTAACACTTATAATTGCATTTTGTGGAATTGTTGCAGAAGATTGCACATGTCCCAAATGGCAAAGGAAATTCAAGAAAGTTAAAGAAAATTCCACGGTTTAATTTTAGACGTGTGGAAACTGTATCATACAAAATCACATGAATACATATAAGAACTTTAGTTTAATTTAACTTCTCATACACAAACATTGTATCAACGAATTAAAAACAAAATTCTCTTCATTCTAAAAGTCACATTTTTTTCCCGTAACGGATACATCTGATAATATTAACTGCTGTAAGATAATAGATTATTTTGATAATTCTTTTCGGCTTTGATTTTGTTTGCTATTTTTACGTATGAGAAACGAATTTGACCATATTTATAGATAACTATATATTCATTTCCAAGCTTTGACCAAATTCAAGCCCAACATAAATCTAAAAGCTTTTTCGTTTTTAAAAATATTTAAATAATATGAAAGAATTAAGTGGTTGATTTTTTTAAAGCATATATTTTAAAGTTAAAAATATTTCATATTATTTTGACTTTATTTTAACAATACTTATCTTGGATTAATGAAAATAAACTCTTGACACGAAAAAAGTTGAATACATTTTTATATAGTACTACTGAGATGATTTTTTAACTGTGATAAGTAAACCTTTTAAACTAATTTGAATTCATTTGAAGATGCCTTGGTAGTGTAAAGTTTGAAGAAAGGTCCAAAGATCATAACTTGAAGCGATGATTTGTGTTTAAAGTTTGAAGAAGCGTCCAAATGTAATAACTCCATACAGTGACAACTAGAGTTTCGGTGCGGCATAACTTGTCCACCATGTGTTTGTGAAAATTTTAAAACGAGAGTGTCTCCAAATTTTCTCTGTCATGCAATCATGCATCACCAGACAAAAGTCAGAAAAACAAAGAAAAGCCAAAATATCTCATTTCACCCACGTGTCCTCTGCACCTGACTTCTGTGGCATTTCATGCAAATGAGCAGAGGGACCCTTCACCACCACGAGAAAAAAGAGAAACAAAAACTAACCAAAAAGACTAAAGAGCTTCTCAAAATAGGACCCCGCCTTTTCCACAACTAATTGCATGCACCACTCAACACCCCAACAAACAATGCACCAAAACAACTCTCTTTCTTCTTCTTCTTCTGCTTCTACTTCTTCTTTCTTATTGTGCTTCTTCTTCGCCATTCTCAATTTTTTCTTCTTGTAACATGGTACTCCGTTCCAAACACACCCCTCGTTCCCCCTCGTACTTACTTCCCTGTGTTCTTGCTCTCTCCCTTTTCTCCCTCACCGGCCTTCTCCTCTACAAGGTCCTTAATTTCATCAACCCCATGTTTTTTTCTTCTCTGCCCACTTCCCATTTCCCTTTCCTTATTTGCTCTGTAACTTTTTTTCACGCTTTTAGTGACTTTGCCTTCTCTGGGTAATTTCGTTGGACAGGTTGACGACGTCATTTCACGGACCGGAACGGTGGTGGGTCACAACCTAGAACCGACGCCGTGGCACGTTTTCCCTCACAAGCCCTTTGACGAGGAGACTCGCCAGCAGCGTGCGTACAAAATCCTGCAGTGCTCCTACTTGACGTGCCGTTATGCGGCCGCAGACAGCGGTGAAGCACGGCGGAAGTTCCCCGGCGGCGGGGGGGAGTGTCCGGACTTTTTCGGAGCGATCCGGAGGGACCTGGAGCCGTGGATGGAGAGCCGAATCACGGAGGGGCACGTGGCGGGGGCGCAGCGGCTCGCGGCGTTCAGAGTAGTGATTGTTGACGGGAAGATGTTTGTGGATTGGTACTATGCGTGTGTGCAGAGTAGGGCGATGTTCACTCTGTGGGGTTTGTTGCAGCTTATGAAGAGATACCCTGGAAAGGTTCCTGATGTGGATATGATGTTTGATTGCATGGATAAGCCAACTGTTAACAGGATTGAATACCAAGGAATGCCTGTGCCTCTCTTTCGGTATTGCACCACAAAGGAACACTTTGACATCCCTTTTCCGGATTGGTCTTTCTGGGGTTGGTAAGATTTTCAACGGGGTTGTGCAAAAATGCCACCTTTTTCTTGTTGCTTTGTGTGGGTCATTCAATTCAACGCCTTTGATTTTTCATCCACTTGGTTATTGTGTAAGGGGTATTTTTAAAGATATTCTATCCATCTTTAACTTCAAGACTATGGTATGGTTGATAAATAATTGTATCTCTTAACTTTCTCCCAATTTTGTGTGGAATGAAATAATATCTATTGAAAAAGTAGACAATTCTGTAATGGATCTGGGTATCTCGAGCTATCAGTACCTGACTTGGGATACCTCAATTCACTCCAAAAAAAAAAAACAAACTCATCTTTTAGATGAATGTACATTGCACTTTTTGGTCTTAAAATTTAACGACATGTGCATTGTTATTTGTGTGTGTTTGCAGACAAACCCTGGAAAGCAATGTTCTGTTTCAAGAAATTGGGACGGGACTAGGACTAATTTGAATTAAACTATGTCCCTCTTGTTTTTTTCTCTGTGTAATTCCTGCTGTTGTCTATTATAATATGAGTGTTACCATACCATAACTTTAATGCATATTATTTTGATTTAGAAAATTTTATTAGTTAATACATCATATGTGTGTATTTTAAGGATAAAAGTTTTGTTTTTTCTTACTCCAGAAAGTAGTGGAGAGCTTGTCTTTAAAAAGATAATCTCTTTTCTTTTTCCAAATGTTTAGAATACTTTTGAAATGCAACAAGATCACTTTGTTGAGTGAGGAAAATTGTCAACTGAGAAAGTGAAGATAATCTCTAAAAGAAACAGAACATAACATACGATTAACGTAAATTAACTATGTTGATGTTCTATGGTCTAGTGAGAAGGTGCAAATAGCTTGATCATTTTGGTGTGTTAGTTTTGACCTGAACCATGAATCTGTTGAACATTTGTTGCTCAGGTCAGAGATAAACATACGACCCTGGAATGAAGAGTTCCCAGATATTAAGAGAGGTTCTCAACGGATTAGTTGGAGAAATAGGGTACCACGGGCATACTGGAAAGGAAACCCAGATGTTTCATCTCCTATTCGTGTTGAGTTACTAAGCTGTAATCATTCTAGGAAATGGGGAGCACAAATTATGCGTCAGGTTCGATTAAATGAGGACCTTAATTGTGTTTGGTAATTTAAATTTTCTATGCTCACCATTTTTATCATATCCGATGTGTATTTTGATCTGCATTGCAGGATTGGGATGAAGCAGCTAGGGATGGCTTTAAGGAGTCAAGACTTGCTGATCAGTGTCATCACCGGTGAGCATTACATGGGTCACAAAGCACACTAAACAAAAAATGGATTCTTTTGAACAGTTAATGGTGCACATTGTAGAAGAGCCTGTAGTGGTTTCTTCATTTGAGCAAGAACATTAAAAATAAAAAGTTGCACAAAATTTGGATATCCTTTGGCTATATTGTGCTGCCCAATTTTCCCTTTTCGTCACCTTCTTGTATGCCTTTTTCCTACAGGTATAAGATCTATGCTGAAGGGTATGCATGGTCTGTGAGTTTGAAATATATTCTGGCTTGTGATTCTGTTGCATTACTTATAGCACCCCAGTATGAAGATTTTTTCAGCCGTGGCCTTGTTCCAGAGCATAACTTTTGGCCTGTTGATCCCTTAAAACTATGTCCATCTATAAAGTATGCCGTAGAATGGGGAAATCAACACTTAGAAGAGGTATTTATTTATTCATTGTTCATTATTTCTGCCATTTAAGTTTTGATCCTTGAGAACCCTTGTGTGCTATTCCTTCTCTCCAACTGATTTTTAAAAAGAATCATTTTTCCCTCCCATATATTTTGTGTTCACTGTAAAATTTCAGCCTCTGTAAAACTACCTTCAAGACTCTGGAACTGATAAAAAATCTACAATTAAAAATGTTAAGAAAAAAATCCATGTCTCCAACACATGGAGGTTGAGATAAAAAAGGACACAGCACATGCTTAGGATTATATTGAGATAAACTATGATTGTCCTCTTTGTGTAGTTAAATTTTCAAATTCAAATGGTTGGAAATTGGAATGAAGGTTCAATTTAACTGCTCAAAATGAATGTGATCACTATTCTTTTTTCCTCTGAAACCATGATTATTAGGAAAGAGAATTGTCTCATACCAGTAAAGAACATGATATTATCATGTTATAAATTAATAGACCCTACACAACTAATGGAAGTCCCTACCATAATTATCTGGTGTCTTTTTCTCTGATAACGTGATATTGTCATGCTACTTACCAACATGAAACGATTCAAAAGCATTTTGGTACAACAATTACCCGTGAGTTTTGTGATACCTTAATTATCGAAGTGGTAAAATGTTTGTGTAAGAAACTGTATCCAAATGAACTTGATGATTCTCATGGTTGATTATGTATTGTTGCAGGCAGAGGCTATAGGGAGAAGAGGACAGGAATTTATGGAAAGCTTGACCATTGATCGAATTTATGAATACATGTTCCACCTTATTTATGAGTACTCAAAACTTCAAGACTTCAAGCCTACTCCACCACCAACTTCGCTGGAAGTTTGTGAAGAATCTCTGCTTTGCTTTGCTGATGAGAAGCAGAGGGCGTTTCTCCGTAGATCAACTGCATCCCCTGCGCCAACCCCTCCCTGCAATCTCAAGCCTCCTCCATAGGGCTATCTCATCTATAGTTTACCACCACCAAAATACTAAGGATGTGCAATATCCAACAACAGGGAATCATGGTTCCTGACATCACAACAAACTGCACATTTTTAATTATTGTAAAAATATAGTGCCTTGTAGTTATAATTTACAAGATTTAGTTTAGAGATAGGTCATCCTTTCATTCTTTTCTTGCACTTTTCTTTCTTTTTGTAAATTTCTTAAATCACAATCAAAATAAGATGAATCAGTCTGAGCCAATATACAATATTGTATATTTAGTATTGAATTTTTTTTACACACACACACACTTTAACTGGGCTAATTCAAAATTCGATTTACCAAATTCTGAGCATGATTTTGCATTAGCATACTTTTTGAACAGAAATACCAAAAAGATGTTCCGAATTTGGTTTTCGAAACCGAATTCTGAACTAATACCGTGAAAATGTGTTGTTTAGGTAAATAAAATTACTATATATTATTTTGGTAAAAAAAATTGCCTCTAAAAAAATGTAAAATTTCAGCTAGGATTGATTAGCTGTGAATGTTTTTGTGATGTGAATACTAACTTTTTGTCGTAATGAAAATAGTCATAGGTTAAGGAGATTATTTCGAATAAATTAAGATTTTATTAGAAAAAATAAAAAGAAAGGAAAAATATGAGATCATATCAAATTTATAATAAAACTACGTTTACATAGACAAAAATTACTTATTATGGGGAAAAAAACAAAATAAAATAAATTGAAGGAATCTAGTTATATTGTTCTTTATGATTTCCTTTCAAACTTTGATATTAATATATTTTGTAAAAGTTTTTTCTCTAGAAGATTTGGTATTAATTTTTTCATGATACTTTTCATGAATGACAGCGATATTTATGAGAGATAGGTATAACTTTTTATTATATATTATGTATTCTAATAATTCTATATAAAAAATGAACTTTGTTAATCAAACTATTAAATTATAAATTTTCATTTCGTATTATTATAATTATAGATGTCAGATTGTATTAAAACTAAAACTGAATAGCAGTGCACATTTATGGCAGTAATGATAGTAATAACAATATGTTTGTAATTAAAAAAAAAAAAAATACTATCCCATATTTACTGTAATAAAATCTTTTTTTTTTTTTTTAACTTTTAAAAAAATGCCAGTTATTCTGCATTTCGCATACTTGTGCTGTCATTTTCTGTTATGATATGTGCCACTGTTTGATATTGATAAGTAAATTTTGGATGAGATATTTGGTTGAGGATAGAATGTGGTTTGTTGTTTAAAGGTTTAACGGGTTGGATTGTATTCATTTTCATTTAAATTTATTTAGATATGTCAGATTATATTTGCTTTTAAAAAAAATGTTAAAATTAAATTTCAATTTTTGAAAATATGTCTCAATCAGATTATTTTTAGTAAAAAATTATTAACACTGTTAATAATATTGATATTTAAAATGACTTATAAAATTAAGTATTGATATTTATATTAAATTTAGTTGTGAAAATCATAAATTAAATTAATGACTTTAATAAATTTTGTTTAAAATAGATTTGATTAAGATACTTTTTCAAAAATTTGGATTAGATTGACACATCTTTAAACTTTAAAAGCGGGTACCAAATTGACACATATGAAAAAAATAAGTATTAACCGAGTAATTAAATCTTTTATTTGATTTTTTTTTTCATTTGCATTATCTCACAACAGTTGCACACATGATGGAGTAAATGGTTTCGCCACTGCTAAAGGAGGAGAACGTGGTATCATGCAGTGGATGAATGTTGAATTTCTGTGAACTTCAAAATTCTTGAAACAGGTGACTCTAGTGAATTTCCGTGTACAATTTTCTTAGAAGGCACTCAAGTTTTTTGTATATATTAATGCACATTCCATCACAAAATCTATAGCTGAATGGATTCATGCCACTATAAACAACACGGTTTACGTAACCAAAATAATGAAAACTTCTGAAAATATCGTACATTGAGTTGTAGCAGCATCTCCTAATCTAACAAGTAATGCATCAAGAAAAGAAATGAACTAAAAATCAAAAACGTTTGGCCCATTAACCATAATGGGGAAGTTTCCAAGACCAAGCAATGCCACAAACACTTTTTGAGTCCACAGAAACCCACCAAAACAACGTCACTCTATGTTCAACTATCAACAAAATTTAACAATTTAACATTATATTAATCATGCCGGTGTTAATATGCTAATGTCACCATAAATATAATAATAATTTTTTTAATCAAATAATCATTGTACTAATAATCAATCAAAACCAGTCAACTCGTGTCACACACTAGACAGCTATCTGAATCCGAGATCAAAATTCTGAATCAAATATATTATTAGTGGTCAAAATTGATCTTGACCAGAATTTCCTAGTTAATTGGGAAAGTTCCCAGGCACTAGCTTTGGATAATACATATCATGAGTTCTAGTTATTTATCCAAAAACACATTCATAGTTACGTATCAGATTTTGCATCAGAGTTACTTGTCCGTATCATTTTCTCAAGTCAAAAGGCTTAATCTTCTCAGCAAATGTATAAATGAAAACCAAATCTAAGAAAAGTGATTTTAGTTTCTCCACAAAATTTGTTATAACTGATGAAGAAGTTGTGCAAAAATATGAATTCCATTGATCTAGGACAGATCAGCATCTGTTGCGTGTAAGCATGAAGATCGCTGGTTGCGTTGAAAACGGGCTTAAAAATCAATGTGCCACCAACGTGGTTTTGATCTCAAATTTGGCAGCATTTGACTTACCTTAACACTAATTAATTCTGCATGCCCCATGCCTCCATGGCCAGCAATTAAACTAAGCAAAAGATTATGACAGAACCATTCATTAATTAAATCTATTCAAAACTGTTACCTTCTGAATGGCCAGTTCTTTTGGCTGGCCTCACTCAGTAACTAACTCCAACACCTACCTCATTATTTCATACACATACACACAGTTATACCAAAATCATGTAATCAATTGCTAACTACTCACTTTGAAATAGTTAATTGTGAGGATTTTCTTTTGTTTTCTCTATACCTCATCAGAAATTCTTGTCATGCTTTCCCCTAAAAAGTTCATAGGTGTACAATCCAAAGAATAATTTTGTAAAAGGTAAAGGAAAAAATAAATAAAAGAATTTGATGAATGAATCAGAAGATGAGGTTTCATTCAAGAGGGGCAGAGAAGGAAGCAAGGGAGATGCTGGTAGGGCTACCTTCAATGAAAGCCAATGCCCTCTCCAAGTTAGCAACTATGTCAGTCATTTCTGGCCTTTCTTTTCCTTCCATGTTCACACAGTGCATAGCAGTGTAAGCCATGATCTCAAGGGACTCAACCTCATTCACTTCTGGTTGTCCAACTCTGTAATCCAACACACTCCAAAGCTCTCCTGATGCTATCTTTGGCCCTGTGTGTTCCACTACTCCTATAGGACTTGAATCATCTTCACTTTTGAACACTGCTCTTTTTCCTGTCAGAAGCTCCAGCATCACCACTCCCAAACCATACACATCACTCTTTGTGGTTAACACATTCAACACATAGTACTCAGGGTCTATGTACCCTACAGTTCCTACTGCCTTGGTGGACATCAATTCTTGCTCACTCTCTTGCCAGATTAGTGACAATCCAAAATCAGATACTCTGGCATTCCAGTTTGAGTCCAAAAGTATATTTGATGACTTGATATCCCTGTGAATAATGGGTGGCACAGCATAGTTGTGAATGTACTCAATTCCCCTAGCAGCACCCAATGCAACCTTGATCCTCATCTTCCAAGAATTTAAGATGCTGCTACTCTTCTCAGTATTGCTTTTGTCATGCAAATGGTCATAAAGTGAGCCATTGCTCATGTACTCATACACCAGAAGCCTCTCCTCATTCTCCTCGCAGAACCCAATTAGCCTCACCAAATGCTTGTGGTGAAGCCGTGACAGCATGGCCAATTCAGAATCAAAAGCAGTTTCTTTCTCCTGAAATTTCTTCTTCACAGTACTAGTATCTCCTCTTTTAATGGCCACTTCACGACCATCTCCTAGAGTGCCTTTGTAAACACTGCCGAAGCTACCAGCACCTATCTTATTGTACATTGAGAAATTGTCTGTGGCTGTTGCCAGTTCACGCAATGAGAAACTCTCAGTCCTGTCCACATGCTTCGATGATGAACCACTCCTATGCCTCCTCAATCTTCTTGACCCGTGGCTTTTGCTAGAAAAAGTTCTGAAGGTTGTTCCATTGGATCCAACATTAGGCATTGGGATTATATCCACATACGCATCACTCTCTGAGCTTGTAGGCTTCACAGAACTGTTACTCAATTCTCTCCTCACCAAAACCCTCTTTGCACCAAACCAAAGGAAATAAACAATAGCACATAGACCCGCAAAAGCCCCAACTGATCCAACAACCAGAAACACCAAAAACTCCTTCAAGTTTCTTCCTTCATGTGAAGAAGGCACTTGTGATGTTGATGATGATGATGATGGTGGTGGTGGAAACAATGGCACAGCCAGTGGAACCTCCGTTTGGCAAGCATAACAAATACTCCCAGACCCATGACAAAGAGCATCAGAATCAGGATACGTGCTACAAGAGCTACCACACCCACCCTCAACACAAGGAGCTGGGAGAATCTCTCCCAATGGAATCTCATTAGCCACACCCTTACCACCCCAACAAACCACAGACAAATTCCCAGTCATCAACCCACAAACATAATCCAAACCAGCAACAAGAGACTCAAAAGAAACACCCTTCACCACGTCACTGTCAAAATCATCACCCCAACACACAACAACCCCATTCCTCCGCCTAATACCACACGTGAAACCCTCTCCCAAAGCAAGACCCGAAAAATCCAAAGAACCTAAAAAAACACTGTTTCCAAGTTGACCTGAACCGTTGTTCCCTCCACAAACCAAAGCCCCGTGAAGAGTCAAACCACATGCATGAGACACCCCAGCAACCAAACTCGACATAGAAAAATTCTCGAACTTTCTTTGAATTTCATCGCTGATATATGCACCCTCTTCACCACCACCACCACCACCCCAACATACAACCCTCCCGCTCTCTCTCAATATCCCACATGAAAAACCACGACCACATGTGACACTCCGAAACCTTAAGCTCTCCGAGGGAGAAACAAATTCGACCCTCCCGTTTCCTCTCCAGCACCTCACCACACCGGAGTGCACCTCCCTCGCGCACACCTGGGAATCACCTACTGCCACGTCGGCCAACTGCACCACGTCGCTGTGGAAGACCCTCTTCGGGCAGAGCGAACCGTCTGCGGCAGCAGTGTCCCAGCAGTGGAGGCTCCGGCCGCCGGAGCGCAGCCCGCAGAAGAAGCTCCTGCCGCCGGAGATGGCCTCGAAGGAGGAGTTGGGGAGTGTAAGAGGGATGCGCCTCCCGTCCCTGGAGCACTGAATGCGGTGGTGAAGCTCCCCGGCGACGATGCCGCACACCGTGGCGGTGCCGTATGTGATGGCCACGGTGGCGGCTGAGCCGAGGCCGTGCACGGCGGTTATAGAGAAAACGGCGAAGAGGGAGAGGAAGAGAGTGAAGGGTGGTGTCATTGGGAAGGTGTGAGTTTCTTCTTCTTCATTTGAGAGGGAAAATATTGTGACGAGTTTGAAGGTGACAACATTTGCGAGAGAGAATTGAAGCAAAATTGAGAGTGTCTCAGAAAATAAATGCAAACGGTAAACATTAACTGTCGTATTAATATTATTTTATATTTATTTGTTGAAAAATATAATTGTTAAATTAGTATGGTTGCTCTTTTGTTAATAAATTAATAACATTTTTTATTTCTCCCTTGAGGACGAGGAAATATTATTATTTAATTATTTTTAAATAATTAGAAAGAAGATAATAAAAAGAATAAGGTGATAACTTCACTTGTTCAGGTAAAAGGTAATTTTTATAGAAATAACTTAATTTTCTAGCGAATTTAATAACAGTTAAATACTTTCAAAATTATTGTGAGATAAAGATGGAAATAATTATAATAATAGTAATAATATTAGTGTTATGTCATTCTTATAATGAATATTAATTAAAAACAAAAATATTTAAAATACAATGTTTAGAGTTATTAATATATTTTTAGACTAAATATTTTTTACTTATAATTTTTTTGTTCATATCTTCAAATATATTGACTTTCTTCTAAAAGAAGGTCTTGTAAATCAAGAAAATAAATTATGAACTACGGGGATCACATGTGAAAACAAGTGAGAAAGCAAAAGATATTTTTTAAAATTAACTATCTTATTTAAATGGTGTAAAAACATATTAACAGCTTAATTTTCTTTTTACAAAATTTATATATATATATATATATATATATATATATATATATATATATATTTTTTTTATTTTTATATTTTTTAT
>Ga0214543_1010002_pt1 | contig 14371 bp, 4 predicted proteins | sample CNSS2metaG_FD_160094 | JGI IMG/M metagenome (GOLD analysis project Ga0214543, IMG submission 160094) | Root nodule microbial communities from cowpea collected in UCLA plant growth center, Los Angeles, California, USA - CNSS2 | ecosystem: Host-associated > Plants > Roots > Nodule | place: USA...
CAACAAGTCAACTAAAGTTGATTCAACTAAGTCAACTTAGAGAATCAAAAATAACAAACACAAATGAAAGGGATGAAGGATTAGTGAACTTCCTTTCTAAACATGCTTAGTCTTCTTAAGCATGTGCCTCCATCCTTGGTTGGGGTCAATCCTTCATCATCATATCTCGCAGCTTCTCGATTAACTCCAACTCCTTAATCATCATGGCCGACACATGAGATTTCTTCCTGCTCAAAGCGTCTCCTACAACATTAGCCTTACCAGGGTGGTATAATAACTCAAAGTCGTAGTCCTTCAGGTATTCCATCCACCACCTCTACCTCATATTCAATTCCTTCTGATCAAACAAGTATTTCAAGCTCTTGTGATCACTGAATACATGAAATTGTGCCCCATACAAGTAGTGTCTCCATGTTTTGAGGGCAAAAACTCATCGCCGCCAATTCTAAATCATGTGCAGGATAGTTTTTCTCATGCACCTTCAGCTGACGAGATGCATAAGCAATGGGTCGTTTCTCCTGCATCAACACACAACCCAGACCCTGGTTTGAAGCATCACAGTATACCTCAAACGTCTTGGCAGGGTCAGGAATAGCTAATATGGGTGCAGTGGTCAATCTCCTCTTCATATCCTCGAAACAGACCTCACACTCGTTTGTCCAAGAGAAAGGCTGGTCCTTCTTAGTGAGTTGAGTTAAGGAACTCACCAGCTTGGAGAACCCCTCCACAAACCGTCTATAATAACCTGCCAAGCCCAAGAAACTCCTCACCTCAGTCACAATCTGTGGCCTTTCCCACTTCACCACTGTTTCAATCTTTGCTAGATCCACTGCTATACCTTGGGCTGAGATGACATGACCCAAAAACTGTACCTCATCCAGCCAAAACTCACACTTTGACAGCTTCCCACAAAGTTTATACTCTCTAAGAATTCCCAGCACCACTCTCAGATGATCTGCATGTACATCCCAACTTTCAGAGTATATCAGTATGTCATCAATGAACATGACAACAAACTGATCCAGGTACGGCCAGAATATCCTGTTCATGTAGTCCATAAAGATAGCAGGAGCATTTGTCACCCTGAATGACATCACTACATACTCGTAATGCCCGTAGCGTGATCTGAACGCCGTCTTCTGCACATCCTCCGGTTTGACTAAGATCTGATGGTATCCAGACCTTAAGTCAATCTTAGAGAACACTGCGGCTCCCCTCAGTTGATCCAACAGATCATCTATCCTCAGCAGCGGATACTTATTCTTTATGGTCAGCTTATTCAGCTGACGGTAGTCAACACACAACCTCGAACTGCCATCCTTTTTCTTTACTAGCAGTACCGGTGCTCCCCAAGGTGATGCGCTCGGCCGAATGAACTTCTTCTCAAGCAAATCTTCTATTTGCTTCTTCAACTCTGCCAACTCTGCGGGTGCCATTCTATAAGGCGCCATGGATACTGGGCCAGCCCCAGGGATGAGGTCAATGGAGAAATCCACATCCCTACTCGGTGGCAACTCAGGTATTTCATCTGGCAATACGTCGGCATACTCCTCCACGACTGGAATCACACTGATCTTCTCGGTGGTACTATTCTTTTCTGCATGAGCCACTATCATAAAGCAGGTGGCTCCGGCTTCTGCTTCATTTATCGCCCTCTGAGCCGAGATTAACTTCAGTCCTTCATGTTCTGGGAATACCAAACTGCACCGTCCACAATCAATTATGACGTTATTGTTAGATAGTCAGTCCATCCCCAAGATTACGTCCAGTTCCTCCAAAGGCAAGCACACCAAGTTCACCTTGAATCTGCGACCTGCCACCTTCATAGAACACCCAACGCAGACTGAACTGGTAGCCACTTGACCTGAGGAGGAAGTTGAAACAAGCAACTCACATCCCAAATCACGTGTCACCAATTGCAATCTCCCCACGCACACATTAGAAATAAAAGAATGGGTTGCCCCGGAATCAAACAACACCAACACTAAGTTACCAAACAATACACAAGGTTCAAGTATAAGATTACCCGACTGTGTAGCCTCTGTGGTGGTCAGGGCAAAGACTCTGTCCGCTGCTCTCGCTCGCTCTGCTGGCAATGCGGCTGGTTTCTTCGTGCTAAGGCTTTTCTTCTCTGGACAATTGTTGGCAAAATGTCCAGGTTTGTCGCATATAAAACACTTGCGACGGTCTCCTGACCCTCCTACTCCACCTGCCAGTTGTGGACAATTTCTCTTCAGGTGGGGTCCGCAACACTGATAGCAGCTGGGACCCTAAGATGTTTGTGGCCGGTTGTACGGCTTTTTCATCTGCCTAGCCTCCGCGACATTCTTCTGATGTCGGCTCACAATAGGACCAGAGCCCTTCTCAAGACTCTCAGCACTCTTGGCCTGCTCCACCAAGATGGGAAATCTCCTCTCTCTCAGAGGGGTTACCACCCTCTTCAGCTCCAGTCTGAGACCTCGCTCAAATTTTAGACACTTCCACTCTTCCGTAATGTTCTGGGAAGAATACCTCGCCAAGTGTTCGAACCTATTCACATATTCCTGCACTGTCATGTCTCCCTGCTGCAGTGCTAGGAATTCAGCCTCTTTGTCCTGTCTCGCCGTATCTGGAAAGTACTTCTCCAGGAAACGAGCTCTAAAGTTGGCCCAAGTCACTGGCTCCTCACTATTCTTCATCTGTTGTTGCATGCCAGCCCATCAGTATTCTGCATCCCCATTCAGCAGGTACGTAGCAAACAACAATTTCTGTTCATCTTCGCAGTTCATCACTTTGAAGATTTTCTCACACTTGCGGAGCCATGCATCCGCTTCATCGGGGGAAGCCTTGCCAGTGAACTCAGCTGGCTTGTGGTGCAAGAAATCTTCCACTGTCGGCACCCTGACTGGTGCAATCGTCGTCCTAGGCTGCGCTGCTACGGGTGGCTGCATCGCATCCACTATGCGGTGAATCGCCTCCGCAATGTCATCAATGCCACTACTCCTCCTCCTCCTGTTAGCAGCCATAGCCTGGATACGCCACATTACAACTGTTAAAAATCAGTCGTTTAGTCAAACAAAACCACACACTTTTCACATTGAACACACAACATGCCACAAACAACACATCGATAAGCTCACTCCCCACCAGCCCCAAAATATTTTAAAATATTTTCAAAACTTTTGCTCTGATACCAATTGTAACATCCCGAAGGAATATTACTGATATTTAATAATTTAAAAATCCAATTTAAAATAAAGAACGCAATTAATAAAAACCATTTCCCAAAAACACGGGAAATTTAAAACTTTCATACATAAGCCATAAGACCAGGAGTCCATGATTCATATAATTGGAATAAAGGTCAACACCACACGCATATACAATCTATCCTTATGGTAAACAACCAAAACACACTCACAAACACATAGAAATACAATAGTTCACATAAACTCGCTTAGACTAGGAACCCCTCGCCCAAGCTAAGCCCTCTGCTTCGCTTAGGCTAGTTCGCCTCGCTTGGGCGAGCTTTAAACAACCACAATTACACGTTATCTCGCTTAGGCGAGATTCCCTCGCTTGGGCGAGTTACGCCATCGCTCAAAGCAACACCCTCCCCTCGCCTAGACGAGGAACCACTTAACCATGTCATTTCACACCGCGACCTCGCTCAAGCGAATGTCTCTCGCCTAAGCGAGACAGAGTCGCTCAAAACACCAATACTTCTCGCCTGGGCGAGATATCGCGCTCAAAAGCGCCCAAGTTTCCTCGTGACCTCGCTTGGGCGAGCTGTCCCTCACCTGAGCGAGACTAAGTCGCTCAACACCAAACCAAGGTCGCTTGGGCGAGCAACGCGACCCAAACCAGACGTGAGGTTCTGCAACTCTCGCCTAGACGAGGTAGACTCGCTTGGGCGAGACTTGCAGAGTCCCCTCATTGTTACACACGCATTTTACCCAAAACAAAGTTACATCATGCCCAAAATTGTACCACACACAGTCAATCGATACCAACGTGATTATAATGGTAATTGCCATTCAGAATCATCCATTCCAACCCACTATACCACCAATTGCGAATATAAGACTAAAAGTATCCAAACCTTCATCCCACAACCTATTCCGCATACATAAACAAACGTCCAAATTCCATGTACCTCCATTCTACAATCACAGCACATATAAAACCCTTCGCTTTACCTAATTTTTTCTTTACCTCTTCACATTCATACCACAACTATTAGTTAACAAAAATAAAGCTTATTCTTTGCCCACCAAGGTTTGAACCCGTGACCTTCCACTCATAAGGTCAAAGCACAACCACCATGCCAAATCACATTTGGTGATACTCACAAATCAACAATATCTTACAATACTAATCACATACTCATTCATATCCTTAAAAATCAATAACAAAACAATCACACATAATTGGCATACATCGGACTCGAACCCAACTCCTCTCACACAATCAAAGTACTCTCAACCACTTGAGCTAGCACTTTTCCAAATCACATTAAACAACAATTAATGCCATAAAGGCGACTTCTACCCACATTTATTAATTAATTAATTATTTAATTAATTAATTTTCCCGGGTCTTACAGTATACATGTTTCAATAAATTTTTCTAATATATACATCAAATCATTTCACTTAAATACTTAAATTATTTTATTTTTTACATTTTTTACCTTTGTAATTTTTTACACATGAAATTTTTTACAATTGTAAAAAATAAAATAATTTGAATATTTAGGTGAAGTGATTTGATGTATAAATTCAAAACAATTATTTTAGCATGTATATATAAGTTATAATTAAACTTAGTTACTAATTTGGTCTCAAATTGGAAATGACGAAATTAGATGATTTTAAAAAATTGGAGTACTAAATTGAACAAAAAATTTAAATAGAGGAGTAAATTGAAAACAACTATTACCACTGCCACGTGGCACGATGGTAAACTGACACGTGGCAGTTTTAAAATTTTTAAAAAAAAATTAAAAATTTCATGGCTTGACACGTGTCTTATACGGACACGATGTTAACTCTAACTTAACAGAGAGGACCAAATTGAATCTTTTTAGATAATTTGGGTATAAATTGAACAAACCAAAAGTATGGGGACCAAATTGAACTTAACCAAAAAATTGGGGTACCAAATCAATAATTATACCTTTATAATTTTTTGAAACTATTTTAGTTGCCAATAATTTTTAGTTTTTAAATTGGTACCTAAATTGATCGCTATATATTGTGACTAATTATTTTTTATCATTAAAATTGGTCATTATTCAAAAAACATTTTGTAGTGTACTACGACTTTATAAATTAGATACTTCATTAATAAGTATCAATAAAGTATCCTGAAGTATGAGACACGGATACGTGACCCCAAGTTAAAGTATCGGTGCATCATAGATGAAACACATTCAATGCTTCTCAACCTCTAAGCTTGACAAATGATGGCAAAAAGAAGTAGAAGGTATTCATTTGAGTTTAAAGCTATTAAATGAGAAAAAAATAGATTACAACGATTGCTTCCTCATTTATTTTTGTATGAGCCTACATAAACACTCTCCTTGAAGAAGAGGATAAGATGAATAACCATTGCTTACAAGTGTCAAAACTCTACTGAATTTCTTCCTTTCCCAAAAATCTTTGTAAGAGCATTCTTTATGTTTGTCCTAGCAAATCAATAGAGAAAGCCTAAACCTTGTACACATCGAATGACAATACCTTCTTTAGTGAATGCCAATTATGATCTTTTGACCACAAAAAGACATTGTATATGTCTTAAGTCTGGAATGACTTGTTAAAAGAACACTTAGTTAAGCCATATGTGACTTGTTAAAAAAAAATACTTGAATTGGATCAACCACGAATGGTTGGGAGTATCTTGAAGTATCAGACATGGATACGTGACCCAAGTTAAAGTATCGGTGCATCATAGATGAAACACATTCAATGCTTCTCAACCTCTAAGCTTGACAAATGATGGCAAAAAGAAGTAGAAGATATTCATTTGAGTTTAAAGCTATTCAATGAGAAAAAAAGAGATTACAACGATTTCTTCCTCATTTATTTTTGTATGAGCCTATATAAACACTCTCCTTGAAGAAGAGGATAAGATGAATAACCATTGCTTACAAGTGTCAAAACTCTACTGAATTTCTTCCTTTCCCAAAAATCTTTGTAAGAGCATTCTTTATGTTTGTCCTAGCAAATCAATAGAGAAAGCCTAAACCTTGTACACATCGAATGATAATACCTTCTTTAGTGAGTGCCAATTATGATCTTTTGACCACAAAAAGACATTGTATATGTCTTAAGTCTGGAATGACTTGTTAAAAGAACACTTAGTTAAGCCATATGTGACTTGTGGAAAAAAAATACTTGAATTGGATCAACCACGAATGGTTAGGAGTCGAAAGAATACTCAAGTTGAGTTAAAAATGACTTGCTAAAAGAATATTTGAACAAGATAACCTAAAAGTGGTTGGGAGCTAAAAGAAGTCTTTATTTTACTTCGGAACGATAGTCTCCTTACTAGAACTTGATTAGTTGGTCAAGAACTAAATGACTAGATCAACTATAGGATGTCAACGGGGTGGGTAGGGTACGAGTAGTAGTTGCCCAATACCCTACTCGCTGGATAAATATCTGTAACATCCCATTTAACAGTCTAAACCATTAAATAAAATATTGCATATCTAATAGTTCACAACATAGAACCCAAAATATAAATAGTATATTACAATTATCCCATAGAAACTAGATAAACTGCTATACAATTTATATACACAACTGCACTAGAGTTTTCAACAGGAAAACACAAGTCTATACCAAAGCGCTAGAATTCTAACTCTACTCTGCAACAGATCCTCCTCTTCCTTGCACAGGGCTAGCTGCAAGATCTTCAACTGCTCACACCAATCAGGTGATCATGGCAAGCAATAACAGACACCAAAACAAAAGAGACAAAGAATGGGCAAGCTAATGATTTTTAAAAACATAAATCGATTCTATAGTTAATAACACGCATCAGGTAAAATAATCAATTAGTTTCACACAATTTATAATCTAAGACTCAATTAATCTGAATACACGCATTGAGGTTGGATCCAGGTAGTTGTGCACTTGTAGTGGCATCTCATACTCTGCAGAGCAACAAATAAAGAGTAAAACTCTACCACATACAAGGTTAGTCCATTAACACGTAGTCAAGGAAAAATCTCTAGGCTAGGACCTCCTGCTCCTCTCACCACATACATCATTCCTCTCTATTTGAGAACTTAAATGGTTATTAGAGCATCAGGATAACTGCCAAGACAATCCCCATTTCAATGCATACATTACTACAATATATAGCTAATTCTCCTTGAATTAGTACTAATATATATATATATATATATATATATATATATATATATATATATATATTCAGTTATCAATCATCATCCCAAATAACTTCTAAAATAATAAAATAGCATTCAAATAACTCAAGAATACAAGTTTCAGGTCTTGCCCTACTAGCCTAACGAACCCATTTTCTCAATAGGCGAGAGGAGGAGTTTTCCCTTTTCGACTAGCAACCAAATGGCTCACCCAACGAATTTGTCCCTGGAGTTGTAATGGAAAAATCTTCCCATAAATCGCCTAGCAAGAATTACTCGCCCAGCGACTGCCCAAGTCTAAAAGTCTAAAACTTGGAAATTCGCCCAACGAGCAATGACTCGCCTAACAAATCTATGAATCAACATAATTCAACAGATCAATATTCTACATAATTCTACACACTAACTCACTCGCCCAGTGAGTAAGCAAATCTGCATAATTCTGTAGTAACTGATCTAAACAAAATTATACATATTCAACCAATCCACACAACTCCAAACCTCTATAGAGACCATTCGAGTATCAAACATTAATTCTATCAAAATATTCACACCAATTGCACCCATAACATATAGTTATTCTCAAACGATAAAACCTAATTCTTTATCGTTTTCAAACATCACAAACCAGTCCACATATCAGATACATTAGTCAATTATAGAATAATCATATAATAAACATTCCTAACAGGTTTATGAGACATGATAAAGAGATTAGCTTCCCTTAGTTGAGATAATATACAGATAGTTCACAGAGAGTTCCAATTCTCCTTAAAACCCTCCAAAATCCCTAATTCCCCCTAAGAACAACAAGAACATGATCAGAGTACATCAATAAAACCACTGATCAGGGGAAAAACATAAGGAGAACTCAGAAGACACATGTGGTCTAAAATCTTCCGCATGCAAAGAGATTTAAACTGAACCAAAGAGACTGTTGGCAAAAGCAAAAGACAAGTCAAATGTTGAAGCAAGATTTTGATAATGATAAAAGAAGCCTAAAAGCCATCTGGAAGTTAATATGAAGAACATGTGTTTTTATGTTTAAAGTTATCTTGTAAATTGTACTTAGAATAGTTTAGAATCAAAAAACAAGATCAAAATTCTGGTATTTCTCAAAAAACCAATGTGATAATCGATTATCACTTAGGATAATCAATTATCCTGAGCTGAGTCCAATTTTTCAGAAAAGCACTGGAATAATCGATTATCACCTCTAATAATCGATTATTTGCTCAAAGTTTTGTTTTCAGAAAATACACTGGAATAATCGATTATCACTAGTGATAATGATAATCGATTATCTCTGTCAGTTTGAACATGATTGTTCAGTTTTTTACCTAATTTTTGGAACCCCTATTTAAGAAACTGCAGCTCAACTTCGAAAATACCTTTTTGAGAAGCTAGAGTGCTAAGTGATGTGACTGCAAAGAGAGTTCTCTGAGTGTTCTCAAAAGAAGATTTGAAAAACATAGTGTGGGTAGAGCGATAACTTTTCTTGAGAGGTTTTCTAGGAGATTGAGTGCTGCTGTTGTTGCTAGGAAAGCTAAGGTCAAGATTTTCTGTGTGATTCAGAGAAAGGTGCTCATCTCTTGTGTGTTCAAGATAGGTGTTTTCTTTCCTTACTCATTTGTTATTTGATTGTATTCTGATATTGTTAGTGATTGAGTTAATCTCTTTATTTGAAGAGATTAACAACTGGACGTAGGATCTTTTGATCTGAACCAGTATAAATACTTGTGTTCAATCTTCTTCTCTATCTCTTTATTTCTTTTGCTATTGCTTTTAAAGGAATTGATATTTAATTTAATCGGTAAAATTTCGAAAAAATTTTAAAGTATTAAGTATATTAATTAAAACCAATTCACCCCCCTCTTGGTTTTGTCCAAACGCTAAAACATTTCGCTGCGCAATACCAACAGAGAAGAGTAGAAAATCAACTTACTCTATTTGAGAAATTGATCGGACAAAAATAGAGAGCGTGTCTCAGGGATCCCCTAGTGGTCTCTAATCGTTGAACAAATGAATACAGGAGTCAGAATATTTTAGAGAGAAGGTATAGAGAACTTTAGAAACATTTTTTAGAGAGATAGAGTGTTTATAACTAATGAAACTCGTTTATTATATTTCTATTTATATTTAAGAATTTTAATAATAAATAATAATTGAGTTTCATTATTTTCTAGGTTCTCACAATATCCGCCTCGTACCCACACTCGTACCCATACCTGTAATGGTATCTTTTATGCGGGTACTTGTATATTTTTTAATATCCATGGATATCCACGGATACCCACAAATATTTACAAAAGAAAACTTTAATATGTAACAACATATTTTATCCATAAATTTAAATAAAAATATAATGCATAACATTCATAAATTTCAAACAAAGTGCAAATAACCCATTTAAATAGTGTTGAATGACAGTTTACAAAGAAATAGAGATTTTTTTAAAACCAATTGATAAAAAATAACTCATTCAAAATAAATGTATTAATATTTTTAATCATGTTTTTTTAATTTCTTTTAATTTAAATTAGAGTATAGTGAGTACGAGTATCCGCAGGTACGAATACTATGATATTCATACACGTTCCATTAAAATGCTGGTATAAAAAATATTTATACTCGTTATCTACGGATATCCATTTACGATATTCATTTCCTACGCGTTGGAGGTGGTTTACTTCCTATACTAACTCATATAAAAGTTTCCTTAATTTGTTATATTGCATGTGATAATTATTAAACTAAGAAAAATGATGAATAATTGCATTTTCTCGTCTTAATCCCCCCAGACTGAGAACTTCAACCATTCTTAGAGGATTTACAATGAAGGCTCCATTATAAGAATGAGTGAAGGATATTAAAAGGTGTCTTCCAAAAGCTTAGAAAAACTAAAGACCAAGAATCGACTCGTATACTTTTCCTAAGGAGAATTGTAATTGTGTTTAGGATGTGTTCTTTGCATTCATCTTCATTTGGGAATAGAATAGTTGTAAAATAAGCTAAATCTCGGTATTATTGAGTAATTTTGATATTATTTCCTTTTAATATGTGTAAAATTACTATAATTAACTTTATTATTCTGCCTTTCATCTACATATGAAAATTCGCATTTCTATTTTTCATGTGCTCAGTATAAAATTAGGAAAAAAATATATTAAATAATATCACATATAATATACGATATTATATTTTAGCGTAGTGTGATAGAAACTCTTATCGTTTTAGATATATTGTTTCTATATATTATATAAATGATCTAGACCCATATATAAAAGATACTCCATTTTGGTACTATATTTTTATTTTCAATTTTGTCCGTTAATAAATAACTATTTTATTAAATTAAAACAATTATTTCACCACTTTTACTTTTTAAGTAACCGTTCTGTTTAACAATTTGATCCATTTAATATTTCTTTTAAATTAATTATTTTAAAACTAAAATAAGTATTTTTAATAAAACAAATTATCTACAAAATAAATAAAAAATTATTTATAATTAAATTTAAAAAATTATTTATATTTATTTTTAAAATTAAAAAAGTGAAAACACATAAATAATTTCATTAAATAAAGTAATATGATTACAGTTGAGAATTGATTTTATAAATAGAAATAAGATTAATTGTGTTGCAAGATTCTTTTATGTATATCTAATATGATATTGTAATATGAAATAGTCATTTTAATTATCAGTTATATTTCTTTCTTTAAAAAAAAAATTAGCAAAATGATCGTCTAGTATCCCCATATTGTTGTGCAATTGGACCTTGAAGTCTTAATCAATTTTTAGTATTCAAAATAGATAACTTCATATTAGAATTGTTAATATGGGTTTTATTAGCAGGTTAGCTTAAAAAAATAGATAAAAAAAAATCATAACTTATATTGAGATTGGACCATTATTATTTTATTCATTTATATAACATGCATATTAGATGAACATAGATCGATCTTACATCCGAGGATAAAATTGACTTATTTTATAAAATAATAATTCAGCTTTAAAAGTAAAAGTAAAAGTAAACTCTTTTTTTATTAAAATTTATATATTGAATCATTATATTTAAAATTAGAAATAATTTTAATTTTAAAATATGCAATTCATTTATAATAATGTGGCATAAGAAGTTCGAACAACTCAAAGTAGAGAACAATGACGATGATATGATGATGGATTCTTATTAGTTCGAAGTTGATGCTACTAAAGATGAAATTGTGAATTTTTTAAGATACTTGTTCCATGAGTGCCATAATAGAACAAGAGATAATGATGGATGAACTGAATAAGTCTTATAATTAAAGTGACTACTAGTTCTCTTCAACATCTACAAATTTGTAAAGGGGTTAAAAATATTTTATTTTCTTATGTTAATATAGTTATTCTAAGAATAATTCATACAAATCATGAATTAATTTATCTTCTTCAATTTGTATATAAGTTATATTTCTAGGTCTATAATTATGAGTATTAATTATTTATAAATATGTTGTGATAATTTTTTGTAAAATGAATAATGTTCTATACCTAAGTTAAAGCGTTTAATGCATATATTTGTAAGTTTAAGGAATGTAAAAACTCTTATTTATATTCATTCTATCATAATTATGGATCTTACCACTATTTTATGCCCTTTAATAACTAAACTTGGGTCATATTTGTTTCTCTGCTAAAGTGATTGTGTAAATAAGATCTCATTGATAATTTAGGTTCTTTTATTATTTATTAGCAAAAAAATACATTTTCTTTATTGAAGTAATTGTTAGATGAGTATAGTAATATAAGTAAAAAATATTAGATTTGAGAATTCTTTGTACTGAAAGCCTTCATAACAAGAGTTTCAAGCAAGGGTATTTCATTATAGTGTAACCATGGTACAACAATGTGAGTTTAAGTCCCACATTAGGTAGATATATGAGAAAATTGAGCATCTTATAAGAAAAAAAGACTAATAAACTTGTTACCTTAAGGTTTTTAGTTAAAAATTATGTCAATATTTTATGTAGGTTGAGTTCATCTCTAATTGATATTTTATCTTTTCGATAAGTACCCTCAAAGGTAGGAATGACAATGCAGGACAGTCCATGTGGACCGACTCACGGGCCTGCAAGAAAAAGTACGGGACATATTGAGTATTTTAGCCTTCTGGTATGTTTAGGCCCGCATCCCATAACTCAGATAAATGACGGATTGGCCCGCATGATCCACATTAACTTAACTCTCTAAAATGAAACAACATAAGCACAACAAGTTGTGTGCTTTTCTTCTAAGCAACTTGTTTAAAGTCATTTCTATTTTCAATAAACTTACTTAAAAGTTATAAATTATAAAATTAAATATTACTTCTTTTAAGAAATGGACTTATAAAAAATATTAATTATTTCTACTAATTTATGCAAATAAAAATAAAGTTATTACAAATTTTATGCAAGTTGTAGGCTGACCTGCAACACAGGCCAGAAATTATGCAGGACGGGTTAACAAAATTAGCCCACATTTCTTATGTTAGACTGACTTGCTCCATCAACTTTTTACGACCCAAATGTGGGACGAGTCAAAATAGAGGTGGACTGTCCACATTGTCATCTCTACTAAAAAGACCTATTAAGGAATAAAAAATATACCTATTACAAAAAGTAACTATGAACAAAGAATATTAAACTTTTTTTTTTCGTTAAGATGGTATCAAAAACGTATAGTTTATTCTAGTGATTGTCTATTTTAGTTGGTTCGCAAGCTGTGATAGTCACCTATGAAAGAAAAATGTGAAGAAGTTTCACATGGTATGTCTCAAGTATCAGTGAGTTTTATTAATTTGATAAATAAGTTCGGTTAATTTTGTTGGTCAAGTTAAATTCGTTGACATTCTCACTAATGTCGCAATAAGGAATATAGAAAAATGAAATTTTAATATGGAAACAATTATAAAAAAAATTTGACTAAAAACATATTTTATAATTAAAAATATCAGTAAATTTTTTATTCCACAATTGTGGGCTTTACCATTTATAAAAGAAAATAGGCATATCATAACTGAATCATCATTTTTTAAAAACACAATAGTAAAGTATTATGCATATATAAAATAAACAACGCTTATTTTCAATATTTTGTTTCTAATTGATCGAAACCAGATATACTATATATGTAACTAGTTAATGAAACGAAATGAACTATTTAAAAATATTCAATCATATTCGACTATATTATTGTGTATGTCCTTCGAATCTTTTCAAAATTGGTTCTAATAGTTATTAATTTGAGATTGTTTTGGCTGGCTTATTATAAAGGATTTCATCAATCTCTACTTTTCTGATTTGAATAATTAGTGAAAGACAAGCTTCATAGGTTGTTCCTTACTTTATTATTAAGTATTTGTTTTCACTTTAAAAGCTATAATTATTATACAATAAGCATAGATGTGGGAGCATATTTATGACATGTTCTCAAGAATTTTGATGCATAGAGTCTCAAAAGCTAAACAGATTAAAGAAAAGTTGTGAAGATTTGATGCGATGTTGATGTTAATTTGGGTGGTTCTCAAAGAAGAATAAAGGATCCTTCCTTCTTTGTTCATTTGAGTTGGATTGTTCTCAAAGTATATGATTCTTATGCTTTCTTAATTTCATATAAACAATCATTCTACTTTCATACATCCACTCATTGCTAATTTTACACCATTCTCACATTTTCATTTGCCCTAATTAAGATATATAAATGCATTTTTTCATCTATTCATCCAAGCTCATTTTTATCCATTCAAATCGACTTGAATATGTTTTTGGCTATAATACACCCATTTTTGTTTTGGATCATTAATGAAAAAAATTATTTTTAGTCCATAAGTTTATCTAAATAAAACTTTAAGCAAATAAAGTAATTTAGATACCACTTTAGAACAAAATAGAATAAAAATTTATTAGATACGAAGATAAAAAAAAAAAAAAAAAATCTTTTTTTTTTATTTTTTATTTTTAATT
>Ga0214543_1010003_pt1 | contig 14370 bp, 7 predicted proteins | sample CNSS2metaG_FD_160094 | JGI IMG/M metagenome (GOLD analysis project Ga0214543, IMG submission 160094) | Root nodule microbial communities from cowpea collected in UCLA plant growth center, Los Angeles, California, USA - CNSS2 | ecosystem: Host-associated > Plants > Roots > Nodule | place: USA...
AATATATATATCATAATATATATATATATATATATATATATATATATATATATATATATATATATATATATATATATATATATATATATATATATTAAGTAGATGATATGAAGAAAATAAGACTTACATTTGTAGCATGATTTTCATATCATTTTTTCATATTCCTATGTGGAGAACAAAACCATACAATTGTGCATTGTCTTTGAATGATGACTAGTAGTTGCCAATATGACCTACCATGAATCACAAATAATTAGACGAATAAGTAGCATTACTTCATAAAATATTACACTCAATAAGAATTCCCCATCAATGTAGGGTGCAAGATACATTTCTCTTTTTGATCAAACATCCATGTTTACAAATAAGTTTGTTTGTGCGCAAGTGTGTTTCCAAAATGTTGAATAGTTTAAGGTTCAATAAACCCATACATGAAAGCCCAACCTTGGTCCACAATGGTTGTGTCCATTGACCTATGGCAAGACAATTAAATACAAATTAAAAAGTAGCAATTCCAAGATTTAAATATGAAAGAAAATGAAAATACTTACATGCACTATAGTTGTATGATTGAATTATTCAATGCTTTGTCTCCCAAAATGACCTCTAATACATCATTTAGATTAATGTACAATAGGACATGACATTGGAGGCCAAATACTCTTAACTCCCACTCTAGCTTTACCAATCCTGTATTCAACCTACTTAATTTCATAATGAGCTTTCCTAGAGGATCATCCTCTACTTCTGTCATGTCATGTTGGATCTTTGAAGTTGGCACAAACACTCGAGCATGGGAATCTCAAGCTTCATCAATTGTCACATGCGCGAAGTGGGACAATAAAGGAGCATCATGGATAGTCTTCCCTTTTTCAAGTAGTCGTCCTATGGCCACTACTCGTGGGGATCTCCATCAACCAATAACTTATACTGACTTGTGTGATCATATGATCTACAACAGAACATGATCTTTGAGTGGATCTCTGAAGTTGGCACAAGCACTCGAGCATGGGGATCTTAAGCTTCATTAATTGTCAAACGCGTAGTTGGACAATAGAGGAGCACCATGGATAGTCTTCCCTCCTTCAAGTACTCATCCTATGGCTACTATGTGCGGGGGATCTCCATCAACCATTAGCTCATACTAACTTTTGTGGCCAGTATGATCTACAACAGAACATGAGCCTTTTATGGTCACACAACGAACACATGGAAAAAAATATGTCTCATTCACATAGATTGCGTGAGCATATTTCAATGAGCATATTGCAAGAACTCAAAACCCCCTTTTTCATATTCTTCATTGATGCGACGTTCATTCATTCAGCTTTGATCCATACTATGTAACAAACTCCATCAATCTTAAATTTTTAACTCTCACAAGGTAAGGCCTTACTCATTCAAAAAAAAATATTTTTCATAATTTGCTAACACGTATACAAAAAAGTCAAACATCACAAATTTGATAAAATTTCGATAACATTTCACATTAGTCTCTGAAGTACATGAAATGAAAGTAATCACTCATTACCACAATCAAGTATGCATCCAAGAACAACACAAAATTGTCTCAACCGAAATTTTATCAAATTTATGCATAAACTTCAATGTCCACATTATAGAGAATTATGAAAAATATTTTTTTTTTCAAACTATTTGATTGGAAAATTCAAGATTTAATACAAATGATTAAAGTTGAGCCACAAAATTTCGCTTAATATTCAATTAAAGTTATAAGAAATCTTAATATAAAATAACAATGCATTGCCAATATTAAAATATCCAATAAATCTAAAATTATTTAAACATAGGACATCCAATAATAAATCTATATTTGATACTACAAATATTCTAAAAATTTAAATAAAATGAAAAATGCCAAAAGAACTTACTAAAATAATGGTCTCAGATAAAAAAATAAGGGGAAAGAAAAAATATAAACAATAAAATGAAAATAAAAGCCTAAACCAATAGGTAAAAAGAAAAAAAATATACATCCATAAGTTAAGGCGAAACAAGTTCAATGTGATTGAAATGAACAAAAACTCACCTGTGGGCCTCATCGCCATCGTCGCTAATGAATGTTAGTTCTCCTTCGAGTTCTACAAAATAACAGTGCAGGACGAATAAGATGGCATTGTTTTAAAAATTTTAAAAGTCGTTTGACGTGGACTTATGTTGGACAACGTTCATTGATGTCAGAGTTGGGGGAGCTGGCGTTCATTGACATTAGAGGTTGAATTGGTCGACGCCATTTTTGCTATTGATGTTAGAGCATGTATGGGCCGACGCCAAGTTTTGTATCTTAATTACAAAAATGCCACCGATAATTTTTTATGTTGTACTTTTAGTGGGCTGACTTCGAATGAGTGACATGATAGAATTCAAAATATTCTTCTACAATTAAGCTAATTAGCTTTTAATGTCTTGTAATTAAGCTAATCAAATTCCAGTAATATTTTTATTAAATCTTTTGTAATTATGTTGTGCATAGTTGCATACCTAATTGATATCATTCTCTTTTATATATATACCTATCTCTAATGCATAATAAGATACATATTCAAATCATTTATCTCTCTTACATTGACATCGTGCACTTATTGTCTTTTTCGCATTGTCTCATGCTCTAAGGCTTTCTCTTGCACTGTCTTCATCGCACCTTTCTTCACCAATAACTTGCTTTCGAACCATCCCTCCCTTCCTTCTCCAACTCACACGCTGTCCCTACTCTTCTAGAAGCTATGACCCGTGTCCCACTGTTGACATCATGTCTTCAACCAACTCTGTCCTTGGCTCCTCACCATTCACTCCAGAATAGTCCACCTCAGGTAAACCTGAATTTCAACTGGCACTCATTATCTCTAATATAAAAAATGACACCCCCTTTTTGTTAGAAATGGATAAGGACCATTATATCATGTGGGTTGAACTTTTTGAAACTCATGATCGGGAAACCATAGTTCTTCTCCATATTATCCTTTAACCCGGGAAGAAATGTGTGGCTCCAACTGATACTGATCACAAACAATTAACCACTATTGATTCCACCCTACTTCAGTGGATCTACTCTACCATATCTATTGATCTTCTTGCCACTGCCATGGAGAAAGGCTCTATGACTATGGCCACCTATAATCATTTAACTGCCATTTTTTAGGATAATAAGAACTCCCATGTTGTTGCTCTCGAGCATGATTTCTTTTCCACTCGCATGGATGGCTTTTAAAATGTTTTTGCATATTGTCTATGACTCAAACAAATCTCTGATCAGTTGGTGAATTTTGGTGCTCCTATCAGTAGTCATCGTTTGATATTGTAGTTACTATCTGGTTTGCTTAAGCCCTTTTGCGGTGTAGCCACCTTGATTAATCATAACAACCCTTTACCTTCCTTTCTTTAGACCCATGTTATACTGAATCTCGAGGAATTTGGTTTGGTGAAAATGCAAACCACTATTTCTCATACCACCATGCATACTTCAACCTTGATCACTCCTCATAACCACACTCTAATCATAACTCAAACAATCATTCTAGGTCCAACCGCAATCGCAACAACTCGGGTCGCTATGGTTGACATAATCAACGTAGTGGATCTTGCTCAAATGGTTCATTTGGTTTTTCTACTTCTCCTATTATAAATCATTCTCCATCATGCTAGTCACCTCAATCTTTTCTTTGGAATCCACAGAATTGGACTCCCCCTCATTGGGGCATGCCTCCTTGTCCTTATCCCACATCTTAGTGGACTCATCCCACATGATGAAGGATTATCTTGTTTCTTTTTAAGATTATTGAATATGGTGTGAATTGATTAAGAAAGTTAAGTGAAATCCCCATTAGACATTAAGATAGCATGCTATCTAGATGTGAAGGTTCCTTTTACAAAGCTCAAGAGAAGAAGATGATGGATTGATTCAAAACAAAAAGGAAATGGAAGGCACATAAACCATAGAAAACCAAGAACAATTAAAGGAAGAAGAAAACATAAAATGGAAAGGAAGGGAATGGTAAAAATGTGAGAACACGCCACTACAAGGCAATGCTAGAAGCCATGGCAACCTTGAAGATGAGTGGATGTGTGCCGCCACTTGCTATGCAAGATAAGGCTTAAAAGTATTCACTCCCTAGGGAGGAAACTCTCACAAATGGTTAAGACACAAGAGTGTTTTTACTTCAAAATGTTCAACCCTTGTACAAGTGGTAGAGCACCAATAGAAGAGTTTAGGGGCCTCTAAGCAAATAAAAGATACCTAAGGATGTCTCTACAAAAACCTAACCCTAGCTTCTAGAAACTAGGTCAAATAAGGTTACAAAATGAAAGGCAAAAGAGCTAACTATGGTGTGTGCAAGGCTAATTTCATTCTAGCACTAAAGGAGACCAAGAAGGTGTCTAATATGTCTCCAAAAAGTGGTCAAAGTGTGCTAAAAACAAAGGAGACCAAAGATACATAGGTACACTTGCTTTATGCCTTTTACTTTATGCTTTATGCCTTTACTTTACTCTCTCCTCCACATCATTTATGCTCCCCAATCACCATGCGCCACCTAGCATTGCTTTCTTACTCCTAATTAACCTACAAAGCAAATAAACATAAATTAGCATGTTGGCTTAAGTCAAGTCAACTCTAGTCAACAAGTCAAACCTAGTCAAAGGTCAACAAGTAAACCAAGATTGATTCAACTAAGTCAACTTATGGAATCAAAAAATAAAACACAAATTAAAAGGATGAAGGATTAGTGAACTTCCTTTCTAAACATGCTTAGTCTTCTTAAGCATGTGCCTCCATCCTTGGTTGGGATCAATCCTTCATCACCACAGGACCTTTAAAGCAAGCTGGCATTATGAGTTAGCGTCTTCAGGCCCACACTGCCACAACTTCCCCAATACCTACCAATATTGCCACTACTATGCACACCATGTCATTGACACCTCTTGACAACACGTGGTACATGGATACTGGAGCCTTATCTCACTAAGCGACATCACAAAGTAATATCACGCCTTATTCTAATTCTAATAATTTAAATCAGACACTTATTGTTGTTAGTGGTCAAGGTATTCCAATTCAAGGTTCCACTCACACAATCCTTCCTACATCAAATCACCATAAACCTCTCTACCTTAACCACATTTAGCACACACCACACATTATAAAAAATTTAACTTCTATGCAACAACTCATTATTTATAATAATGTTTTTGTTTCCTTTGATCCTTTTGGCTTCTCTGTTACTGATTTCAAGACAGGGATCCCTTTTATTAGATGTGATAGTGTTGATGACCTCTATCCAGTCACCAATCTCACTCCTTTTGCTGGTCTAACTTCTGGTGTCTAGCCCAATCGTCTTGGCCTTCCCAGTTCTTTTCTTTTGTAGTCTCTTTGTAGGAATAAGGTCAATTCCTCTGAACATTTGAATTCCAAAACAACGTGATTCGTGTTTTTTAGCAAACATGTTAAGTTGCTTTTTGTGTCATCCAATGCTACTTTGATGCCTTTTGATATTTTACACAGTGTATTTGGACATCAGATGTTTTAAGTTCCTTTGGTAATCACTATTATGTTTTGTTTCTAGATGATTACTCTGATTTCATATGGACATTTCCTTTAGGTACTAAATGTACCATCCTAGCTGGATATCACTTAAGAAAATAAATAAATATAAATAAAGCTCAAAACATCCGATAATAGTATTCCTAAAAACACAAGAAATTTAAAATTCGTTCATCGCGCTTAAATTCAAACTCATAATCAATGACTGCAACATCCAAGATACCTCAAGCATACTCAAATAACTCAATATGACTCACTTCAAAAATAGTTCTACAACAATCCTTTTTTATTCAAACGCACCATACCAAACCAAGATTTACCATTTCTACATGACCATCCAATCATACATAGACCCACATCAATAGCAAATTGTCCAGTTTTACATAAATATCATATGCAGAAAATAACTTATCCTCTACAAAACCCAAATCACGCCCAAAACAACCAAAACCACAAAGGCTGATGTTGCATTGTCGCCTAGCGGCAAGTATGCACTACTAGGCGGTGCATAAGATTCTGGGTAGAACCCAGATTTTTTCTTGCACCCGTGAGGAACCCTAAAATCCCCAAGTGGCGTTCCAGTTCTCCAAGTGTATAAAAATCACATCAATTCACGTTTCCAGCATGTATACACATATAATAAAATCATACAATTACAACATTATCATAATTGAACATTGCACAACAGATTTCAGATTCATCCCCAAGCCCTATCATGAACTCCTCATGTTTGTTCTCCTATTCAATCATCACAGTATCATCAACAATATCAATTATCAACAACTATATGGCATTATACATTCAAACGTGAATAGAGACTTTACAAGAAACCCAAAATATCACAAAATCCACCAAAATGTAGCAAAACAAACCAATCAAGGTCACGTCGCCTGGTGGGCCTTCAACGCCACTAGGCGGCTCATAACCGAACCCATAAATCTAAGTCAATCAGGTTGTGTCGCTTGACGGGCCTTCATTGCTGTCAAGCGGTTTCTGGGTAGAAGCTCATAAACCAAGGAAAACAACGTAACGGCTGTGAGTACGACAATACATTATTTCATCAATTTTATGACGATAATGGTCTTCACTTTCGGTTCTTTTTCCCTTAGACTTCTTCTCAAAATGGCAAAGCAGAACATAAAATCTAAACCATTAACAACATGATTCGCATTCTCCTCACTCATTCATATGTTCCTCCTTTGTTTTGGCATGACGACTTACAAATGACCATTTATCGCCTTAATATACTTCCTTATAAGGCCTTGTCTAATCGGTCTCGCACTCAAATTTTGTACCATCGTGATCTCTCATATACAGATTTGTGAGTCTTTGGTTGTCTTTGTTATCCTTTGTTGCCCTTTCCTATCATTAACAAACTACAACCACGATTGACTCTGTGTATTTTCTTAGGTTATCCCCTTAATCGTAGAGCTTATAAATGTTTTGATTTGTCCCATAGAAAGGTAATAATATCGCGACATGTCATTTTTAAAACATAATTTCCTTTTGCTCATATTCCTTCCTCCTTTATCTCTACTTATGAAAAATTCATAGATGACATACATCCCTCCCTTGTTCATCCATGGCTCCACCCTAACTTAAAGCCTTTGTTTAACCTATAGTCTGCAAGATTACCCGACACATCAACCTCCACAACCAGCCCATCTACCTCACCTACTTTAGACCAACCTGCCCTGCCTCTAAACCCTAGCCTTCCAACTAGGACCATGGCCACCCATAGCATGACCGATGTCTACAAACCCATAAAGCTTTTTAACCTTTTTGTTTCCATTGTCGACTTTATGATATCACCTCTTCCTAAAACTCAAAGCCTTGCTTTATCGGACCCTAATTAGAATTCAGCCATGCAATTTGAATTTGATGCTCTAATTAATAATAATACGTGGAATTTAGTTCCTCGACCTTATGATGTTAATATCATTCACTATATGTGGATTTTCAAACATAAAAAGAAACCTAATGGTTGTTTTGAGCTTTACAAAGCTTGTCTTGTAAGTGATGGTATGTCTCAAATTGCAGGTGTGGATTATAATGACACGTTTAGTCCTGTGGTGAAACCCACGACCATTTGCACAGTTCTCACCCTCTCTCTAAATCTTGGCCCATCCATCAATTGGATGTTCTGAATTCATTTCTCCATGGGGATCTACATGAGATTGTATACATGCACCAACCGTTAGGTTTTCGTTATCACTTTCACCCTGGTCATGTTTGTCGCTTGAGGAAATCTCTTTGCAGTTTGAAGCAAGCGCTTCATGTTTGGTACAAACGCTTTGCTTGCTACGATTCTACCATTGGGTTCCAGCGTAGTACTTCAGATCACTCTCTCTTTATCTATCAGCGTGGTTTTGACACAACATACATCCTCCTCTATGTTGATGACATTATTCTCATCACTTCATTCCATGAGCTTCATAAATCTATCATGACATTTATTGCCTCTAAATTTGCTATGAAGGATCTTGGTCCTTCTAGTTATTTTCTTAGGATTGACGTGACAAGACATGTATGTGTCCTATTCCTTAGTTAGAGCACCTATGCCAGTGAAATCATTGCACGCGCTGGCATAAGCTCTTGTAATCCTTCTGCTACTCTTATTGATGCCAAGTAGAAGCTCAATACATTCTTTAACACACCATACGGGGATTCCACTATGCACTGGATTCTTGTTGGCGCCTTACAATATCACATTCACTTGCCCTGACATCTCTTATGTTGTTCAATAGGTATGTCTTCACATGCATTCCCTTTGCACCGAGCACATGCTAGCATTAAGCATTCTGCGATATGTTCAAGGTACCTTATAATATGGTTTGCACCTCTATCCAACCTCTATTGAGAAATTTATCTCTTATATTTAGGGTTGATATCCTAACACTAGACGATCCACATTTGTTTACTGTATGTTTCTTGGTGACAACCTTTTCTCTTGGTCTTTAAAGCGTCAACATACTCTCTTTCATTCTAGTGTAGAGGCTGAATACAGAGGTGTTGCAAATGTTGTTTCTAAATCTTATTAGCTCTCAATCTTCTCCTAGAGCTTCATTTTCCTCTCCCTCAATGTTAGTGCCATTTGTTTATCTGGTAATCCTGTGTAGCATCAATATACAAAACATATTGAGATGGATATTCACTTTATTCAGGAAAAGGTAGCACATGGTCAGACACGAGTTCTTCATGTATCCTGCCACCAGATAGTTTAATTATATCTTCACCAAAGGCCTACCTCAGGTTCTTTTTGATGATTTTCAGACAAGTTTAAGCGTTCGCGAACCTTTCGCTTTCGATTGCGGGAGTGTGATAGAATCTAAATTATTCTTCTACAACTAAGCTAATTAGCAATTAATCTCATGTAATTAAACTAATCAAATATCTGTAATTAAGTTATTAAATTTTCTATAATTCTGTTGCATAATTAATACCTAATTTAAATCAAATCTCATCTAAGATACACATTCAAATCATCTTTCTCTAACATTATAAACTATTGTGTTAATGAATCTTAGTTCGTTGTTACTTGTTAGATCTACATAGGAGTAACACCTTAGTTAGGCAGAAATTAAATATATTCTGGTGGAATTGTTGGTGACATTTAAGAGTAGTTCTGCTAGAAATTTTTATTCAAGGTAGTTTTTTTTTTCCTTTGTTTTGTTTTATCTAACTATGGTACCTTTTGTACCAAAAACCCTTTCAATAGATTTCTATTATTTGAGTGATAAAAAGAAAATAAACAATTATTTTATTTTATTTTTCAATCATTTAGACGTATTATTATCTTGATCTTAAACTTGAAGTAGTAATATTCTCGTGATAAATTTGAACTGTTGTACTCGACGTGTATGATAAATTTGAACTGTTGTAATCGACGTGTAAGTTATTCCTTAACTTATTCCTTAAAATAACATCGTAAGCATATTGAGATTAGTTTTCTTAAGATAAAATTACTTTATTAATATAAGTATTTAGATCAATTTTTTCATATTCTTCTGAAATAAAAAAATTAAAAAAAAATCAAAAGTAATTTTTCTTTTTTAAATTAGTTTATGGAAATCTTTGTATAACTCTTTTAAAACTTTTGTTGTTAACTTATAAATAAGTTATATTTTTAACTTCATAAAATCAATAAAGAAACGAATTTAACACTAAAATCAATTGTTTTAAATGTGCTTACGAAAAACTTGATACAATCATGTTCTAAATCAATTGTTGAGCTTCACTACAAGAAATTTGTTAATTTACGAGGGAAATTAGCGAGGAAAATATTTGCTCGCTAATTTGTCGCTAATTTGTCGCTAATTAGCGAAGGATTAGCGAGAAAGTAAACTGTAGCTAAATTGTAGCTAATTAGTTAGGGATTATACAAAACATAGTATGATAGCTAAGTTGTAGCTAATTAGTTAGGGATTAAGCACAACAATATATGGTAGCTAAGTTGTAGTTAATTAGTTAGAGATTAGACACAACCTAATATGGTAGCTAAATTATAGCTAATTAGTTAAGGATTAAACACAACATAAATATTGTAGCTAAGTTGTAGCTAATTAGTTAGGAATTATACACAATATAATATGGTAGCTAAGTTGTAGCTAATTAGTTAGGGATTATACAAATCATAATATGGTAGCTAAGTTGTAGCTATTTAGTTAGGGATTAAGCACAACACAATATATGGTAGCTAAGTTGTAGTTAATTAGTTAGGGATTAGACACAACCTAATATGGTAGCTAAATTATAACTAATTAGTTAGGGATTAAACACAACATAAATATTGGAACTAAGTTGTAGCTAATTAGTTATGAATTATACACAATATAATAGGTAGCTAAGTTGTAGCTAATTAGTTTGGAATTAAACACAACATAAATATTGTAGCTAAGTTGTAACTAATTAGTTAGGAATTAAACACAACATAATATGGTAGCTAAGTTGTAGCTAATTAATTATGATTAATGATTTTGTTACTAATTCAAACTTAATAAATAGAATTTCTAATTAAAAAAAATAATATGAAAAATGTTTTTAAAAAATAAATTTGTTAAATAAATTTTTAAAAACTATCAATGTATTAACAAATTATAAAAATATATTTTATTATTATATAAATTAATCTTTTATTTGTTAATTATTATATATATATATATTAACATAATAACTAATACAATATATTTTGATAAATTATATATATATATATATATATATATTCTTATTAATTATATTTAAAATGAAATGATTAATTATTATTTTGATAATTATTTACTATCTTTTACGCTTCTTTTCTTTATTTTATATGTTAATTTATTCAAATAAAAGGATTATTAATTAATTTATATCGTTATATATTATTATATTTATGTAATAATTTTTTTATATTTTTTATTTTTTTAAACATTTTAAATATGAAATAAATTATTTCTGATACATTATATATAAAAATAAATTGTATGTATGTATTTTATTTATAAAATATGAATATTTAATTTAATTTAATTATATACTTAAAATTCATTTAAAATTTAAATATTTATATTAGAAGAATTAATTTTTTTAAAAATAATTATTAATATTAACATATACAGTAAATGAAAGAGAATGATATTAAATGTAATATAAAAATTAATAAATGAAAAACATAAAACGTAAAATTTAATCTTTTGAAACCTTAAAATAATCAAACTATTTGAAACATTACTGTTTTTCAAAAACTTTCTAAGCTCCAACAAAGTCATGTTACTATTTTTCAAAAATTTTCTAAGTTCGAAACAAAACCTCCCAAGATCACCTCAAAGTATTAAAGCTCACAGAGACTGAAGCTCGTAAGACTCACAAGCACTGGAGCTCGCTCCGAAGATCACCTCACAGTATTAAAGCTCACAGGCACCGAAGCTTGCAACACTCACAGGCACTGAAGCTCTACGGAGGTTGTCGGAGTTCGTACAGTGACAAAGTGCGACCATTAGGGTTTTCATCAGCGCGAAAACAGTACTGAGAAGCTCACAAGCACTGAAGCTCACTCTACGAAGGTTGTCGGAGTGTGTACAGTGGCAAAGTTCGACTGTTAGGGTTTTGATCAACGCAGAAACAGTACTGAGAAGCTCACAGGCACTGAAGCTCGCTCTACGAAGGGGAAGGCAGCATCGTCGAGTTCGTCGGTTCCTAAAATCAGGTTAATTAGCTTGGCCTCTATCATTTCTTGTTCACCTTTAAAGTTTGTTTGGTGAATAAAGTTTCCTAATGTATTAACTATTTTGAAGAGATCCAGGTTTAGGAGGTTACAACAACGTCATCGAGCTCAAAACGATTATTTGGAGTGATAGATTGATCGATTGGTTCTCTACCAGCTTGCCATTTCTTCACCTGTTAGAGGTTAGAGCACTAACTGTTATTTGCTGCACTACAGACACAACAAAATACTACTTATTTTATCAAAATGCAAATATAGAATTAGCCTAAAATGTGACTTGGTCTTCTTATTTGCGTTTTTAATTTTTGATGTTGTCAAATTACTTTTTACCATACTTTGATTTATATATCACATTGAGAGTAAAATGATTGAAAAGTAGAGAGATTGGTTCCTATACTCATGTATTGAATGATACTGTTATACTTCTGCTAAGTATTGATTATAATTTGTTAATAAGACCATAGGGATTACTCACATGTAAAAGAAGAGTTTCATCATGTTCTGACACATAGAATCCATTATTTTTTCTTCCACGAATGGTTTCAAGAACTAGAACTCCAAAGCTGAAAACATCAGATTTCACTAAAAAGAATCCTTGCATAGCGTACTCAGGAGCCATGTATCCATTGATGCAAGTCAATAAAGCTTTGTTAATTTCTCTTATTTCAAGTTTATAACAAGGAATTTCATCTTTTTTTCAATAATTAAACTCTGAAATAAGCATTCAAAAGTCGTACTTTTAAGTTATGTTTGGTATAAGTAGAACTCACTAGGTGCCCATTATTCGCTTTGTATTTGTTTGGTTCTGTCCAATTTCAAATGCCTTTGCCAATCCAAAGTCTGCTGATGTTGTTGGTGTTGTTGTTGTTGCTGCTGTTGCAATGACAAACGGGACCTAAATTCAGATGTTGGCTCACAAGTTAAAAGGGTTGTGGAAGGTGTTTGATTGGAGTCATGAAAATTCTTAAGTGGGAGAGGCAAATATGAAGGTTTGGTTGTTGATATAGCAGATATGAAGGTGTGGTTTGAGATTTATAGGAAGTAACTGAACCCCAAAAGAAAATATGGAAAAGAAAAAGGTTATATTTTCTGAAAATTCAATCTAGAGTAACCATGAATCATAATATTCAATCATTGATTTATCTGCCAAATCCTCGCTCTACTAGTCCGATCCATAGACTTCAATGCACCCCTTTACGATGACTCTGCTTCTGCTGTATTAAACCTCAACTTTTTGCCCCCAAAACCTTATGATGTCCGAATCCGAGGTTCCTGCTGGGGTTTCGTAATTTTGGACTGTTGTCAAAGTCTCTGGTTGTGGAATCCATCCACTGGGGTCCACAAAAAACTATCTTCCTCACCTATTATAGATAGATTCATCATGTGCTCTATAGAATTGCACAATGCTTCACCATGTTGTGCTTCTAGCTTTATAATTCCCAACTTCCTTAACTTGGTTAGTTTTTGCAGTGCATTTATTATGCTACCACCAGTTACATCTAAATATGATAGATTCTGCAGTGATTCTAGAATTTGAACTCCTTCACTTATCCTTAGTCCTTCTAAACAGTACAATTCTGAACTTTGATCACTGACATAGTTCTAGGTCTCGTGCATGAGGTTATACACGTGACAACTTCTAGGTCTTCCATCAAAATCAAGTCTTGAACCATGAACCAAGCCTCTGCAGATTAGTTCAGCCAGGTATTCATCTCCAAATAATGGATTGAGTAATGGATTAGGGGCATTGGCTCCTTAGGTTTTGCATCATGGAGCTGGTTTAAGTAATGTAAAACCTGATGCCAATTCGCCATCTGAATTTCTATAGTTCATGCCATTTTGTTAAATTTATATAATTGAAAGCAATTCAATCACATTACATGTCCTTTACAATTGTATCATATTAAGTAGGGGAACCAGTTGAGCATGTTTGACGTGCTTCTTCCTAAGATTTAAGAATACTGGTGGATTGGATCTTTTGCTTGCAAAGAAGATGTGAAGAGTAACTCTTTTTTACTACATGTAATTTGAATAGAAAAGTAATTGTTCTAAGTTTCATTGATTTAGTTAACTGTGTCAGCTGATGAATGTGTTTGTTATGGGAATGGATATCTGTGTTTGAATTGCACTAAAATGCTAATTTTTTGACAGTGCACTGGTTGCATTACGATCATATTTTGGGTGGGTGGGTGAGGGGTCTTCAGGGTCAATAAATCCTTTTAAGCTCCATGTAGCTGATTCTTGTTTTTCTTGTTTTTGGTTAGATATTTGCATTCACTGATAAGTTTTGTGAGAATTATCATGATATTTGATCCTTCCTCATCAGAAGTGGCCTCAAATTTTAGGTTCTATTAAATTGTTGAATCGGTTTGGAATGGAGTGTTTATTTCTTATGTTTGTACTATACTGTTTTCCATTATAAATTTGTTGAAACATTTTGGCGAGTTTTCTCATTATTTTACTAGAAGTTTACTATGTACTTCGATGCATAATGTTATATATTTATCAAATTGTTGAGTTAGTGGTTAAAGATTAGTTTTGCATCATTTCTTCTTGTTGATTATCGTCAATCTTAGATGTCTCTATTCTTTGTGTTTTGATTTGTCTAAGT
>Ga0214543_1010004_pt1 | contig 14369 bp, 9 predicted proteins | sample CNSS2metaG_FD_160094 | JGI IMG/M metagenome (GOLD analysis project Ga0214543, IMG submission 160094) | Root nodule microbial communities from cowpea collected in UCLA plant growth center, Los Angeles, California, USA - CNSS2 | ecosystem: Host-associated > Plants > Roots > Nodule | place: USA...
ATATATAACAACTACAAACAAGCAAATATTCACATACATATATTTATAAATCACTACTCAACTAATCTGGATACATGCAGTGAGGCCGGATCTAGTCAGTTGTGCACTTGTAGTGACATCTCATGCTCTGTAGAGCAACAGATTAAGATTGACAACTTTACCACATACAAGGTCAGTCTGTTAACACCTATGGTCAATGAAAAAACCCTAGTCTAGGACCTTCTACTCCTCTCACCACATACCTCATTCCTCTCCACTTGAGAATTTGAATGGTTATTAGAGTCAGGATAATTGTCAGGACAATCCCTACCTTAATGCATACACTATCACAATCACTACTAATCCTCCTTAAGTTAGCCTCAACCAATCTCAACTCAGTTTCATATAAAAAATCTCATATCATATACCTATCATTCATAATAATTATAAAGCTTCTATAACCACAAAAATATAATTCAAATCACTCAAGATTGCAAGTTTCAGGTTCGTACTTACTCACCCAACTAGTAGCACTCGCCCAGCCACTAGCCTATGCTCGCTCAGCGAGTAGCACTCGTCCAGCCATTGGTCCAGGTCTGGAAGTTACTAACTTGGAAATTCGCCTAACGAGTAGCACTCGCTCAGCCACTAGCCCATGCTAGCCCAACGAGTAGCACTCGCCCAGCCACTGGTCTAGGTATAGAAGTTTCTGACTTGGAAATTCGACCAGGGAGTATTACTCGTCCAACAAGTTTGTGAATCTGCATAATTCTGTAGATCAGTGTTCTGCATAATTTTGTAAATCAACTCATTCGCTCAACGAGTAGGCTCGCCCAACGAGTAAGCAAATATGCACAATTATGCAGAAACTGATTCAAGCAAAATTATACCTATTCAACCATCTATACAACTCCAAAACCTTTATAGAGACCATTCGATTATCAAACATTAATTCTATCAAAATATTCACACTAATTGCATCCAATTGCACCTATAGCATACAATTATTCTCAAACAACAGATAAAACTTAAGTATTTATCATTTTCAAACATCACATCCTAGTTCCTAACAAGTTTATGAGACATGATAGATATTAGCTTCCCTTACCTGGTATACTGCTTAAACAACTCTATAAACGTCAAATGTCTCTAACTTCACAAGATGCTCTATCTACACATAGAGACATCACAAGAACGATCAAGACATACCATTATTATAATCAGTGATCAGCAGAGACTCATACTGATAAATAAAACGACGCATGCAAGCAGAAGAGGGCTTGCATGCAACAAAAAATAGAAAAGACAAAAAAAAAGCAAAAACTTAACTTACGCAAACAAAGAAACTGATCGGTACAGCTTGAAGAGCTCATCGAGAGGATCAATCCTACAGTCTCTGGTTCTTCAATCAAACGACTAGAAAGATAAAACACTTAGAGAGAAGTCAGAGAGTTCTAGAGAAGTGGTTTTTAGAGAGATAGTGTATTTTAAAATAGTGAAACTCGTTTATAACAATTTTATTTATAATAAAACTTTTTAATATTAAAATAATCGGATTTCACTATTTTTAATCCAATATCACTTCTAAAATACCATTTTTTAGAGTTTTACATAAATAATTTTTATGAATAATTTTTTGCTTAAAAGAATATAAATAATATTTTTTTTAAATAGTGAAACTTAAATCAGCATAAAATTTAATATTTTTTTTAAATACAATAAATTAACATAATATTTTATTTTGCTTTTCTGCGCAAAAGAAATTTAAAAAAAAAATACTTAAGCAAAAGCATTAGCTAATACTTTAGTTTTTTTAATTTTTAATACTTTTTCTCCAAAATTTTGTTAACAAGAAAAATAACATATACATATATATTCTCAGAAAATTTTAAATTCTTTTCTTGCGAATAGTTTTACATAAGAAAATTTACAAATATTTGATACAAAATTTTATTAGCAAGAAAAATATTTGTAATTAATAAATACATATGTAAATTCATAAGTAATTTTACAGGTATTTTATGCAGAAAAAATTTCACCGTAAAACTTGTAAATATTTGCTGTCAAATACATTTGGTATCAAATATCAGATAAATTTCATGCGAAAAAATTTAAAAAACAAATATGCATCAATTTCTTGGTAAAATATTTTTAAAGAAGAATTTGCAGGTAATAAGTAGCTTTTTAGTAGTAATGCCAAATTAATTTTCAAAACAAATAGGCATTCCAAAACCTTTTTTTGTTTTTTCAATGAAGTACTGCCACATGGCTACTGTCAAAAGTTTGTAAAAAAAAAGAAAAACTTTGTTAATTTTTTTTTTTCTGAAAGAAACTCTACGGGGCCTGTATTTTAGCCCGAATCATATTACGGACCCAAGCATGCAACTAGAATCAAAAGTGTTAGTAGTTCAAACAAACAAATGTGATCCAAATTTGAGTACAACATATTAATACACATTGGGTAAAAGCCTAAAACGAATGTGGCATGAACAGATCTCACACATTTCACGTCGTTTTCGTTTTATTCATATTCATATACAGTAAGTGTTCAAATCAAAAGGGTGAGAGCCTCCATCTTCTCCTTGAACGTGAGCAATGCAGGAGCTGGTAGGGACACAAAAATACCAACTCCTCCCTCCATTGAAGAATCAAAGTTCCCAAGAGCTGAGAAAATGCATAAATCAACACATCCAAACATGTCAGAAGGCATTGGTACAACATTCACAATTTCTTTGACTCCAAAATCTACATTTCAAAGAATTTCAAATGGGTCCAATCAAAGGCAGTGAATGTACCACTCCCTCCAACCTTCAAATTCGTTATTCCATTAAAAAAAATCTAAATTTCTATTAACGATTTATTGAGGGTGCTATTTTCGAACATAACGTCATTGGAGTTTCACGTCTTCTTGAGAACAATGAGACTCATAAAATTTCTTCTTTACATTTCTTTTTCTCTATTTATCTAACACTAAACTTGTTGATTACATTATTAATTTACTCTGTTCGTTTTCATCCTCTTTAGCATAAAAATTGCTGGTTTTAACTTAAAATTGTCGCAGCCGAAGGAAGTGTTACATTGGACCAATTTTGAATTGGAATCGCACAAGGATAGATTTTTTTTTTTATATGTAGGCAAATTTATCTTTCATATTACGAAAATGAGCAATTTTTAAAAAAATTATGCAAATAGGAAAATCGTAAGACTCCCTACGTTTTTTAAAAGAGAAACTGTGTGTTCCTTTTACGTTTTTCTTTGAATCGAACGGTCAAACAGTTAAATTAAGAAATCCGTGTAGGTGTCACACATATTTAAAAGTTGAAATTATGTGGGGGGTTAACGATTTCAACTTGTAATTGATTACAAAGTGTTCGTAATCGATTATGAGAATGATTAAGGGGATGCACAAATTCAAAAGGAAAAAACTATGAGAGTGCATGTTTTCTTTATTAGAAAACGTGTGGGGTGTGACATCTTCAACTATTCCTAGTTGCACTCCCATTTTTCCTTCCAAAAGACATCCAACAACTTCATTTGTGGTACGTGAGCGACACATGTGTACTATTGGTCAAGCTATACAAGTCCTAATCTTATACCAAACCCTCAAATTAGGCGTAAGACTTTCGGACAACTATCACTACAAGGATCCATAACGAAATGGATAAACCAAATCCGGATAAACCAAAAAAAGTTCTTACTATCGTATTGAAAGTCATCATAGGGGCCAATGTCTTCCCTTCCAAAAGCTATCCAACAGCTTCATTTGTTGTGCGTGAACAAAACATATACACTATTGGTTAAGCTATACAGGTCCTAATCTTATACCAGACCCTCAAACCAGGCATAAGGCTTCTGGACAACCATTCACTACAAGGATACATAATGAAATGAATTATCCAGATCCGGATAAACCAAATAAATGTTCTTACTATCGTACTGAAAGTCATCATAGGGGCCAATGTCCATATCGACAATGATTAGGACCCCTATGATGACCTTTAATACGACATTAAGAACATTTTTTTGGTTTATCTGGATTTGGATGATCCATGGATCTTTGTAGTGGATGATTGACCGAAAGTCTTACACCAGGTTTGAGAATTTGGTATAAGATTAGAACATCTATAGCTTGACCAATAGTGTACATATGTTGTTCACGTATCACAAATGAAGTTGTTAGATGAATTTTGGAAGGGAAAATGGAGTGCAACTAGAAATATTTGAAAATGTCACAGCCCCACATATTTTCTAATAAAGAAAATGTGCACCTCCACACTTTTTTCCTTTTGAATTTGTGCACCCCCTTAATCAATTCCCATAATCGATTACGAACATATTTTAATTTATTACAATTTGAAATCATTAACCTCCACACGATCTCAGTTTTTAAAAACGTGTGGTACCTACACAAATTCTTAATTTGATTATTTGACTGTCAGATTCAAAGAAAAACTCGGAAGGAATGCACGATTTCTTTTTTAGAAAACATGTAGGAAATGCACGATTTGTTTATTTTGGTATTGTTTTAAAAATTTGTCCATCGGTAATATTGAAGATAAATTATAGCAAAATGTTAAGAGATATAACTATCCTATTATGATGTGAAAACAATAAATAGAGAGAAATTGTGAAACATTCCCACGTCACAGATTCCTAAAATTGAATGACAAACTTGGTGGAGCCAGAAAAAGAAACATTAAAGTGAGAACCTAAGTGACTGTTCAGTGATAATCATTAACAGGGAAGACTGGTGTGAATTGATGGTTCTTATTGTTGGTACAATTTGCTTTTTCCCCTACATAGCTATCGTATAATTGCTACAGAAATTCTTGCAGAATGCAGACATATCCGGAGACAAACCCCAAAGTAAATTGACGAACGAACCACGAATATCATCATTTCAAGCAATAATAGAATTCATGTCATGAGAATATGAAATTAACTAGAATTCAGTGAAAGAAAATAAATGATCAGAAGTGGTTAACGATATTCTCCAACAAATATTGCCGGAGAACAAAAATATAATTAAGCATTTTTATTTATTTCTCCAATAAATATTGTCCGAGAAATAAAAATGGTAGCTCTGTTTCACACTTTCAACAAGACGAATAAAAAGAATCGTTTCTCGTTGAATGGACAACGATTTCCATTGCAGAACAATAAAATGATTTTCTTCTGTTCCTACAATTTCAATATACATCCATACCGGTAGTAGAACATATGTAACTGTTACACAGTTCAGAATGTTGGGACTCTTTCACCTGAGAGATATAATACTAATGAAATATGAGTCTAATTTATATATAAAAGATTGACACTAATCTTAATCTAAAATTATAAATTGATGAATTTTTATCTTTATATGATATTAAATTTTTTTCATTTTTCTTCAATATTAGACTTAGTTTCACATTTAAATTCTCATCAAGAAAAATAAATTTATTATGTTTATATATAATTTATTTGGAATGATACTTACAAGGTTGTAAATAACAACCATGCATACTCGGAGCCAAATAACAACATGTTTTGAAGTACAATAATATAGGACATAACCTTTTTTTTATCTAAAAATATATATATATATATATATATATATATATATATATATATATATATTGTACAACTTTGTTAAAAAATAATTTTCAGACAAAATGTTGAGCAGAAGGAATGGTCTTGACTTTCCAAAATTTATCAAACTCTTTTGTTTTTTCAAAAATAGTGAAGTCCAACAATTTTTTTAATTTGTGATATTATTGTCTTATATATCCAAATAAATTAATCTAATAGAAAATTTATTTTACTATAGAAAATTAAGATGAGTATACTTAATCAAGTCATTGAAAAAGAAAATGATTATTGTGTATGGGTAGACAAAGACTCACAGATCTTTACGGGGGAATTGGCCGAGGCCAATAATAGGAGGCAAGAGGTTTCACTTCAGTTGGGAAGTGTGAAAAATGAGCGATCTCAGCTTCTAGCAGAGCGTAATGTCTTGAAGACGCGCTGCAGGGATTTTGAGAAGAAAGATGAGGATTCCCAGGCGGCCTTGGAGCGTCTAGAGGAGGAGCTAGCAGCTGAGAAGAGGGATAACGCTGAGAAAACTGGCCGGATTTACCAGTTGGAGGGGTACGTGATGTCCCAGTATGAGGAAGGTTTCCACAAGGCCCTGCGCCAGGCTGCCCACTATTTTAACTTTGACGCGGGAGATGGGCGTTTTAATATTGATGAGGATGTGTACGAAGGTTCCGTCATGGCTGTGGAGGACGTCCTTGTTGTTGGGAAACAGAAACCTACTGCTTCCCCCGAGGATTGATATGTTATTTTGTATTTTCTAGTTTTTAGGAACTATTTGTCGAGCTTTGATTTTCTTCTTGTTGGACATGTATTAACACATATTGTATGTTTGGATGTTATGCTTCGAACTTTCCTTTAGATTTTTGTGTTTGCATCTGTTGCTTGTGCCTCTTTGTATGTCGCTAGCCATTTGTATTTGTAGGTGAAGGTGAGATGTGCTCAGCCACTTTTGGGCGTGATGTGGCAGGCCACCTTTGGCCGGGATGTACTCGGCCGCTCCTGGCCGGGATGTACTTGGCCACTTCTGGCCAGGATTGCGTTTTCTTTTAGGTCGTCTGCTCCTTAAGCTTTTGTATGGTTGTGTATTACCTTAGGTTTTTGCTTGTATGGGGGGATCATCTAGGGCGATGAAGCTTCCTTTCTCATTGGTATAGGTATGGGGGGATCATCTAGTTCGATGAAGCTTCCTTTCCCATGAGAGAGTGCGAAATTTTACCATTTATTGTGCTTGATCGGGGTATATGCATTTGTTGACAATAGATAAGATAATTATAGGATAATAATGAAATAATCATGCTTTATTTATGACTATGATGCCTCGTTAAAACTTTCTTGACCAAGAACCCTCCTTAGGGAAAAAAGATCAAGGTAGGAAAGAGTACATCATTTATTGCGTAATCGAAATCACAAATGAGTCTGAAAATAAATGTCTGACAAACTAACTGTAATAAAACTTGAGATGTGAGGCGTTCCAGGTGGCCGGAACAGGGGTACCAGATAGGTGCTCCAACCTGTATGCGTCGTTTCCCACAGCTTCGTTGATTCGGAATGGCCCTTCCCAATTGGGCTAGAACTTCCCTTCATGCTTCCGGGCGGCACTTGCCATACGCCATACTAGATCTCCCTGGTTCGGGGTTTGACTTTAGTATTATAGCAGCGTTGGGCCCTTAGTTTGGATGCCTCCTCCCGAATGCGCACTTGATCTCGGAGCTCTTGAACCAGGTCCAGGCTTGTTAGCATACTTTCCTCATTAAGACGCGTGTCGAACAGGCGGCACCGTAAAGAGGGCTCTCCAATCTCGACCGGGATCATTGCGTCTACTCCATACGCTAAGCAGTAGGGTGTCTCTTGTGTTGTTGACTGCGGGGTGCAGCGATATGCCCATAAGACTTCTAATAACTCGTCAGCCCACCTTCCTTTGGCATCTCCCAACCTCTTCTTAAGTTCTCGCAGTATGACCTTGTTTGCTGCTTCGGCTTGCCCATTTGTTTGTGGGTGCTCGACTGAGCTGGTTATATGTTGTATATGGAGTCCCTTATAGAACTCAGCTAGCCCCTTGTCGATGAACTGCCTACCATTATTTGTTATAACGATGCTTGGTATGCCAAACCTGCACACTATATTCTTCCAGACAAATTTCTGTACCTGCTGGGCCGTGATCAGTGCCAGTGGCTCCGCCTCAATCCACTTAGTGAAGTAGTCTATAGCTACCAACAAGAACTTTACCTAACCTTTCCCTGGGCTGAAGGGCCCTAGAATATTCATGCCCCACTTGGCGAAAGGCCATGGGGAGGTAATACCGTGCAACTCCTCTAACTTGAGATGTATCATGTTACCGTGCTGTTGGCATTGGGTGCACTTCCTTACGTATTTCTCGCAGTCTTCTTTGACAGTCAGCCAATAGTATCCTGCTCGTAATACTCGAGCTGCCATGGTTCGGGATCCTGAATGTAAGCCACAAATCCCCGTGTGTAACTCTTCCATAATATACTAGGCTTGGCGGTTTGTGACGCATTTTAACAGAGGGTTGGAGAAGCCTTGTTTGTACAATTCTTCACCAACCAGAGTGAATCGAGAAGCTTTCTTACGCATGATAGGGTCATCAATTCCGTCCGTGTCACCATGTTGAATGAATTGTATAATTGGAGCCATCCACTCTTCCTCCTCTAGTGCGACTGTCTCAGTAGTATTGCATTCTGCCAAAGTTATAGTAGGACGGTCGAGTGTGGCATGGATCACTGTATGATGTTGTCCCTTTACTTTGGTAGTTGCCAACTTCGAGAGCAAGTCGGCTCTGGAATTTTGGGCTCTATCAACATGCTTTACGCTTTCTGTTCTGAATCTATTTAACATGCCCTGCACAACGTGATAATATCGTAATAGGAGGGGGTCCTTTACCTGAAAAGTGTCGTCCAAGTGTCCTACGATCAGTTGAGAATCAGTTCGGCATGTCACCGTATTTGCTCCTATGTCTGCTGCAAGGGTCAACCCTACTATTAATGCCTCATATTCTGCCTGATTGTTAGAGGGTTTAAAGCCAAAGCGCAAAGCTTGCTCGAGTAGTAAATCATTTGGTTCTTGCAAAACAATCCCAGCGCCCCCGCCTCTTGCGTTTGAGGAGCCATCCACCGACAAGATCCAACCTTCCTCGCGTACGTCAGGATCTCCTGTTAATTCGTTGACAAAGTCTGCCAGGCATTGTCCCTTGATCGGCCCTCGAGCTTCGCATCGAAGATGATACTCAGATAGTTCTACGGACCACCCAACCATTCGGCCGGCGATGTCGGGTCACCTTAAGACTTTGTGTATTGGGTAGTCAGACTTGACTATTACCTCGTTCCCCTGAAAGTACGGTCGCAGTCGTCTGGTTGTTATCACAAGGGCTAGGATTACCTTTTCCACTATCTGGTACCGCAATTCTGCATCGTGTAGGGCTTTGCTGATAAAGTATACGGGTCGCTGGTCCCCCGCCTGATCTTGTACAATGGTCGCGCTAACAACATTGGTAGAGATGGTTAGATATACTAACAGGGGTTTCCCCTTGCTAGGCTTCTGTAGTACTGGGGGAGAAGACAAATACTCTTTCAATGCTTGGAAAGATTGCTCGCAAGCCTCATCCCATACGAATTTTTGCGCTTTTTTCATGAGCCTCAGCATCAGCTGGATTCTTTCTGCTAACTTAGACATAAAACGTGACAACGCAGTTAGCCTCCCCACCAATCTCTGTATCTCCTTGATGTTGGCTGGACTCCTCATGTTAACAACCGCTTAGCACTTGTCGGGGTTGGCTTCTATTCCCCTGTGAGTTAACATGAAACCCAGGAACTATTCCCCTGTGAGTTACCAACACTATGTTGGCCAGCCAGGTCGTGTAGGTGGCCTCCTTGATGAAGCCTGTCGAAATTAACTTCTGTACTTCCGCTTTGGCTGCCTCCCTTTTTTCTCCTCCCATCTTCCTTCTCTTTTGTGCAACGGGCTGAGCTTCCCGAAAAATAGACAGCTTGTGACTGGCTACCCTTAGGTCAATGCCTGGCATGTCGGCCGCACTCCAGGCGAACAAATCAACGTTCCTCTGTAACACTTCCCGCATCTCGGGGGCTTTATAAGTGTCCTGCTGACATGGGTGTATCGATGCTCATTGAAATGGAATTCTTTTGTGCTTTCGATTGGTTCCACCCTCTCCTCACTACTGACCCGAGGATCCAGGTATACCTCTGCTTCCCCTGGGACCTTCTCAACATTATTCACTGCTCGTCTGGGAGGAGACTCGGGTCTTTCTATCAAATTGTCCGCGTAGCATCTGCGAGCAGTCGGTTGGTCTACATGCACCATGATTATGTCTCCTGAGGCGGATGGAAACTTCATGACCAAGTGATATGTGGAGACTACTGCACCAAGCGTATTCAACGAGGGTCTCCCTAGCAAAATATTATAAGAGGTGTGAGCATCAACCATAAGGTATCGGATTTTTACCGTTCGTGTTACCATTCCTGTCCAGAACTTGGTGAATAAGTCGACGTAGCCTTTCGTGTTCACTCGCTCCCCTGAGAAGCCCACGATAGTCTCTGAATATTGCTGGATCTCCCCTTCTGGAATTTTCAGCTTTCTGAGAGTGCCCCAGTATAGGATGTCCATCGAACTTCCCAGGTCCACCAGGGTTTTCCTGACCGCATAGTCCTCGATCTCTACTGATATCATCATTGGGTCGTCATGCTGGGGGTCGATCGCTTGGAAATCATCGTCTCGAAACGTGATGGGTGGCATGTGCAGTCTGGGACATACTGTCATGGCATTGACACTTTAAATTGCTCGCACATACTTTTCTTCCTTGCAGACGTAGTGGCCCCACCTCCTGCGAAGCCTCCTGAAATGTAATTAATTACTCCTCTTAGTGGCCTTTCTCTCGTATCCTGCTCATCATCTTTTTTAGGTTCGACCCTTCTGCGGGTGTCTTCTCCTTCCCTCTCTCGGTACCCGGATGTCCTTCGTGGTTGCTCCTCGTAGCATTTTTCTCGTTCTCCCCTTGTTGAGAATCCTCCGCCTTCCCGTTTTACGAATCTTCTTAGGTGTCCCGCCTGTATCAGTTCCTCAATTTTGTCTTTCAAGGTAAAACATTCCTCTATTGTATGCCCATAATTTCGGTGATACCGACAATGCTTCGGGGGAGTCGGGGCCCTTTGAGGGGCTGTTATTAGATCGGTGTTCAGTGCTTCCTCCAGAATTCTGGCTCTGTTGGACACGAGAGGCGTGTACCTCCTGTATTTCGGCTGCCTAGAGTCTTTGAACCTGTGGCCGGATCGGGGTGCCAACGTTCGCTCTCTATCATGGTGCCTCTTCTCCTGTGCGTCCGGTCGAGTTGTATTGTGGAATTCTTTTAGTTCCTCCATCTGCATGAATTTGGTGGCCCTGGTCCGAAGTTCATCCAGATTGTTCACGGGCTTCTTGCACAGACTCTCAATGAAAGGGCCAGGCTTTAGTGTTGTGATGAGGTGGTGCATGGCGACCTTAGGATTTAAATTAGAGATATTCAAGGATATCTTCCCAAATCGTTCCATAAACTCCCGCAAAGACTCTCCTTTTTCCTGCCGTATATTTACCAATGCTAGAGAAGTAAGGTGGTGTGGCTTACTAGTGGCAAACTGTATGCCGAAACGGGTGGCCAATGTATCGAAATAATCGATAGAGTTGGGTGGTAATCGTGTGAACCAATTGAGTGTCGGCCCTTTTAGGGATGTTGGGAAAACACGACAGAGGATCGCGTCGTCCGAAGTATACAATCCTGCCTGGGCGGTGAAGACGTCCACGTGCTCCTCCGGATCAGTAGTGTCATCGTATTGGCTCATAGTCAACCCCTTCCAGCGCGCGGGAAGTTCCGCTTCCATGATCCCGTCCACGAAGGGGTGACGTCTAACTGCTCTGGGCCTTGCTTCTGTTTGGTTGGTGGTAGTTTGTGCTCGAGACTCGTCTCGTCTGGTACCATTGCTACGGGATTCCTCCCTTTGGGGGGGATTCTGCTCAATTTGCGCTCGCATCCGCTGGTTCTCCTCTCTTAGGGCGTTCAATTCTTCCTCGTTCTTGCGCCTTAATTCTTCCAAATGACGGTTCATCTCTCGCTGCATCTCTGCTGCTACTGAATTATGATTGACTACTGCTCTTGTCGACACCATCCTGCATGAGAATTGTCTGGCCCCACGATGGGCACCAATTGTACCTGAACGGTACTATTTTGGTGCGGAACCAGACGATCTCAAGAACCCTATGTGTGGAACCTCCTCCTGTTCCTTCCTAGACTCCTCCTGGAACTCCCTACCGTCTGCACTCCGGGGGTGGGGGTACCTGCAAGCACTACGACGCTCAAGTTAGAGAGTGATTGATATGGGGTGTAGTAGGTTAGTGAGAAAAACGTACATTTACCTGTTCACTAGGCCTTAATTTATACTAATTTCTTAATGGACCTGTTATTAATATTTGCGGGCCGTTTGTATTTGAGGATCGATTCATTCCCTTTCCGACTGAGGTTGCACGCATCGGTTCTTTCCTTATTGGCTGTAATTGTTCTTATGTGCCTTTAATAAAGATCAATTCTTTCCATTCTAAGGTTTGTCCGTCTGTACTTTTGTCAAAGATCCACTCTTTCCTTTTTGGGGTTTGGCCGTCTGTACTTCTCACATATCAACTCCTTCCTTTTTAGGGTTTGGCCGTCTGTACTTCTCAAATATCAATTCCTTCTTTTTTGGGGTTTGATTGCATGCTGCCCCTCTGTACCACATGTCCCGCTTGCTACCCCTTGGGCCGGGGTGTACTCGGCCAAGAGGGCTGGGAATTACACGGCCACTACGCTTGTTGGGCTGCCAGCGTTGCGCTGGATCCAAGCCCCCGCGGTTGGGCCATCGCATGGGGACGCTCCTACCTGGGCCGGGATGATCCCGGCCCGTTTCCCCTTGTTGGGCCGGGAAGTACCCGGCCATATACTAACAGTTGATATTTGAAAAGTTTTCTTAAATCTCTAAGATATTTTTCAACTTATCATACCCTTAAGTATACATTTGTTTTCCTTTGTCCGATTTCTTTGAATAGTCTCTCAAATTGTTTATAAACATTTGTTAATTTTTTAATATTTTTATTTCTTGTTTATTTTCATTATGTAGAATACCATTTCGATATATTTTATCTAATTACTTTTTATTTTCTAACTCATTATCAATCATACTGTAATTTTTCACTATAATTGTATAAATAACTTTTATTTACTACAATATAAAAAATTAATGCAATTGTCATGAATATTTTTTTATCACCATCCAACATATTTGAAGTTTAAAAGATACAAGATCTATGTTAAAATTTTATTATTATGATTATTATTTATTCTTTGTATCATTTTGATCAAGTAATGTATTATAACTTTTATTAGTGTATAAAAAAGAGATTCATTAGAATTTAAAAGATTGGATTAAACAAACATTTAAAATATATTTTAATTTGAATATTTGTTTTTCTTTTATATTTTTAAAAAACATTTTTAAATTTTATGAACTAGGTTTCATTAATGTTTGCAAATTTAATAAATGTGTTGGTTCTCATGAAATTTTATTTGGTATTATAATCTAAAATGTAAACAATTATAATTTATTTTAAACTTTAAATTATGATTATTATTTGTTCTTTGTATCATTTTGATTAAATGATGTATTATAACTTTTATTAGTGTATAAAAAAGAGATTCATTAGAATTTAAAAGATTGAAGTAAATAAACATTTAAAATATATTTTAATTTGAACATTTATTTGCCTTTTATTTAAAAAAAAAAATTTTAAATCTTATGAACTAGGTTTCATTAATGTTTGCAAATTTAATAAATGTGTTGGTTCTCGTGAAATTTTATTTGGTATTATAATCTAAAATGTAAACAATTATAATTTATTTTAAACTTTTATTATGATTATTATTTGTTCTTTGTATCATTTTGATCAAATGGTGTATTATAACTTTTATTAGTGTATAAAAAGAGATTTATTAGAATTTAAAAGATTGAAGTAAACAAAAATTTAAAATATATTTTAATTTGAATATTTGTTTTTTTTTATATTTATAAATTTTATCAACTATGTTTTATTAATATTTGAAAATTTAATAATTGTTTTGGTTCTCATGAAATTTTATTTGATATTATAATCTAAAATGTAAACAATTATAATTTATTTTAAAGTACTTGATATCAAAGAAACAACCATCCTTCTAATGTTGAATATTTGATAATATTATGTTTCCTTTATCATAATTTTTTTATTATTTTATAAAAGTTAATTAAAATTAATATTAAAGTAGTAAGAAAATGGATATAGGTATGGGTACAAGATTATACCCGTTACCCGATGGGGATGGAGATGAGACAAAAGTTTGATACCTGTTGAATTTGGTATGAGGATGGGAATAAATTTTTTTTGATGGAAATGGATATGGGATAGTTAAACCCGTGTCCCCGCTCCATTGTCATCCCTAACTACAAATAGGTACCTTTCTGCTTATATTGATTGCATGTGACATCCAGCAAATGGTAGTACAATTAATGATGAATAAATTTGGAAGTGGTGTGAGTAAAAGATACATACTAATTTATTTTTGAGTGTGTGTACTCGTTCATGTCGCATCGTGTGGAGTTTTAGGGGCAAGACGGCATTAACATTTCATAGTCATAGCAACGACAAATCAGAGAACTCATGGTCAAGTTTTTAGATCCAAATTTGTGGTGTACCATTCACCATCATTTAACACATGACCAAATAAAAATTGGGTGAAATATATATATATA
>Ga0214543_1010008_pt1 | contig 14366 bp, 11 predicted proteins | sample CNSS2metaG_FD_160094 | JGI IMG/M metagenome (GOLD analysis project Ga0214543, IMG submission 160094) | Root nodule microbial communities from cowpea collected in UCLA plant growth center, Los Angeles, California, USA - CNSS2 | ecosystem: Host-associated > Plants > Roots > Nodule | place: USA...
TTGTCCTCTTAGACATTTAGGTTAGGTTAAAACCGGTACAAGTTAGGCTAACTTGGCCTAGCCTGGGTACTTGGCGGTCTCGATATGTACACTGTTTACTTGGTCGAGTTTGGCTAGGTACGGTACAAAAACTATTTTTATCCATAAATTCCATCAATAAATTATAACTATTATTATTAACAAATTTATCCTTCTATAAACTTGTAAGGAAAAATAACAACAAACTTCCCACCAAATCTGATGAGACTATTTTATAAATTAAGTGGGTGAGTAAGAAGAATAAGGTAGTGGAAGAGGAGAAGGAGAAGTTGAAGTTGACGATAGTGGTTGAGGCATAACAACACAATGACAATGTAGTGGCAAAGTAATAGTGGTGGTCATGAAAACAATGACAATTAAAGGTGGAGGGAGAGGAAGAGGAAGATGATGAAAACAAAGAGGAGGAGAAATAGGTGGAGCTGGAGGCGGGTGATGATATGATGATAACAATAGTGTAAGTATAGGAGAAGGATGACAAGGAGGACGAGAGGAAGAAGAAGAAGAAGAAGAAGAAGAAAATGAAAAAGAAGAGGAGGATGAACAAGAAGACTCAGTCACAATATTTATTGATGAATTTTACCAACAACCAAAATTTGTTGGTAATATTTCATGGACATTTACCGACAAATTTAGGTCGTAAGTAATTGCTAATGGATATTTATCGATCAATTTTTGGCTTTTGGTATTTCGTTGGTAAACTCAAACTATAATTGGATTTTTACTATTATCAACAGATTTTGTCATTAGGTAATTACACTACAACATTTTTTACCTTAGGACACACTAAACTTGCCCACGTGTAAGAAACCATAGCTTAAACATTCAAAAAGGCCGTGATTTTATGAATATGGTTTAAGGATTGTCAAAGACCAAGATTTTAAAATCACAAATATTTTATGCCACATTTATTTAAATGTTGTCTTTAAAAAGTATGGACTAAAATTTAAAAATGTGGCCTAAATACTAAGAGTGTGACTTAAAATAAACTTCAAAAATCTAAACTATAAAACATGACCTACCAAAAGTAAACTTAAAACAAAATCAAATCCTTTCGTTAAAAATTTTCTCCTTCCCTTCCTAGCAGAATCATCCTAAAAAATGTGCGAATAAAAAACAACTTGCCTTCGTAGAGTGAGAATGGTGTTGTAACCTCACATATGCTTGTCTCCCTCTCAAACCTGTCGTTTCCCTATCAAACCCTATGTCTCCTATGTACATCTCCCACTTCATATGTGTTTATGGCCTATTGTGTGTTTCCCTTGCTTGTGTGTATTACCTTGTGTGTGTTTGCCTCTGCCTATGCATTTTTGTTTCCCTCTGTGTTTTTGCCTCTCGACATGTGCTTCCCATTCAATTTGTATTTTTAGCCTCAGTAAGGTGAAAGTTTTGTAAGGTTAGTATCTTTCATTCTTTTACCTATGCAATTTAGGGTTTTGCTCTTGTTTTGGTTAAGTTTATTGCATTGATTGTGTTGCTTTTCCTTTTTGTATCTATAATTTATGATTTGTATTTTATTTATATCTCCTAATAATATGGTTTATTGATATAGCTATACAAAGTGCGTAATTTTCTTAGATTGAAATACTAATGAACTCATACCTAAAATTGATCCATTCATCATCGGTCTTGGTGACCAAATCTATGATTTTTAGCCGTTTGAGATTAATACAAGGTTGATCAAAGAGAGATACAATTAATATGGTTGAAATACTAAACCCTAAACCCTAGTTCTAAAGAAAGACTTGTTTAAAGATTTTTCTAGATATCAAAGGTAAGGTTCTCTTGTGTAGGTAGAGAATGGTCTGGATTATGATTCCAACTTTTGTATGTATAGACGATAGTTCTTTTGCTAGCTTCAAACACCTTTTTTTTTTTAAAAATGCTATTAAGGCATTTCATGATATCATAATTAAAGGGGCTAGAGTAAAACATGACTCGATACTTGATAGAGTAGGCACAAATCCTTCTTTTTCTACTATCTCCTAGGTGTAAAAATATAATTTAATAGTTCTTTTGTAAAATATTAACAATGTGGTATTTTGCAAGTACATTTTTTATAGTTCTTGAAGTTGTAGATATCTTTGATTACATAATCCTCACATAATTTTTTATTTTTTTATGGTTTCTTATGCATAGGCAATTGAACAACCTTAAGAAGAGGATCTACTTAGAATGGGTAGGAAGTTATCAAAATTGTAGCATTAAAAGTTGTTACTAGAATATGCACATCATGTAGTTGTTGAATCAAATCCATTGAATCTTGTAAGATTTAGCTAAAATTTGTGAGAAATATATAGTAGGATTTGACTAACAATACTAAAAAAACACAAGAATTACAAACGGAAAAAATCTAATGGTAATGACCAAAGTTTGAGGGTATTCAGATATTATCCTTGGATTATCGAAGACTCTAAATTTGTATGTAATAATGGAATAGGTAAATTTATGGATTTTTGGTATGTGGGAAATTTAGTTTGTGGGTCATACATACGGACCACAGTCTGTGGGTCGTACATATAGACCATAGTTTGTGGGTAATTACCCACCACTTAAATGTTGTGGATAATATAAATGACCACCTTCTGTGGGGAATTTACCACAACTTAACTTTTTTAGGTAATAGTGATAAATCATGATTCGTGGGTAATTTCCCACTACAAACAATCTATGGGTAATTTCCCATGATTAAATTTTGGTTGGTAAAATTATTGAATATTTTAAATCTGTGAGTAATTTAGTATGGATTTATTCAAAAACCTATATATTGAGTCTTATCATTAAACCTATAATGCATTAGAAGTTACAATCATTTTAATATTCAAATATCATTGAACACAATATTATTCAATCATTAGACAATTCAAAATTAATTTCAAACACTATCCAAATCAAACATAATCAAAAATAAAAATTAAAGATAGCACGTCAAAATGCAATCAATCTAAAACACCAAAGCTAGTGTTAGTTTACCAAATTTGTAAACTTTTGTAGACAAAATCATTTTGCTGAAAAGCAACACAAGTAGTCTTGAAATCAATGGGAAACATGTTTATTCACTAGCCTTAATCATGCACATATATGGCAACAAAAATCATTTAAAATCATGTTCCTACCTTTTTTTATCAATCCTTAGTCTCTATATAAAAAGTTTGCATATCTCAAATATCTATTATAATGTATATTCATTCACCCAAGGAATTTCAATATTTTCTTCTCCTTTTGTAAGGTCAATAACATCATAAACAGACCTTATATGATTAGTTGTCAATTGATGTTGTGGAACAATCACTAAACTATGTGAATTTGGGGACATAAATTCTTCCAATTTCTTCTTTCAATTACATTGCGAAAAATCATTTATTGTTTGATCCATCTTGGAAACCAAGACAGCACATCCTTCAAACCATTCAGGTTAGCACAAGGAAGGAAACTTCAGGGAGAAACCAATGTAGCAAAAGGATTAACATTGATGGATCCATTTAAAACATAATATAATATACACACAATGTTTGAGATACCAAAGACATTTTTTCTATAATATTTGTTTTATGAAATATTTACATGATGTGACATAACTAAAATGAATTTTCATTATTTTGTTAGTGTATCTCTTATTCTAATGTGCAAACATTTATATTGAAAGACTAACCTGGTTACGCAATAAAGGCATATGAATGTTTGGCCATTTCTTCCTTCCTTTGGTGTATCAACAACAACTTTTACTTCTCCCAATATTTCACTAGTTAGGTGCAAAGGAGCATAAAAATTTTCAAATTAAGAATCTTTCTTTAGCTAAAAAAAATATAATACCAACTTGTTGGAATGATGTAGGTAGGAACCAAATAGGAAAAACCTAACCAAGGCATAACACTTATGCAACAAGACCCTTCTTCCTTTTGCTTGTTGTGATAAGAGGATCACTTACGTAAATCACTTATGCAAGAAGGAAACAAAAAAATTTAGTCCTCATGATTCAATATTCTCCTTTTTTTTTGTAGATTTAGGGCTTATCGTTAGAGATTTTGGGAGATTTGGAGATTTTGGGAGAGTAGGAGCTAAGTTTCAAGAGATTTGGAGGGAACGAGTTTGAAGAGAAGGCTTAGGAAATTTGGAACGTGGGATAGATTTTTGAGAGGAGGGGGTAAAATATTAAGTTTTTTAGTTTTTAATGTAATTTGTTTTATTTTTATTTTATCCATGGATTAATTAGTTTTACCTATGGATTTTCTTTTCCCATGATCTTTATTCCCATAGATAACTTTATAATGTGTCCAGTTTTGCTATTTTTTTTAATTTTTTTATTAATATTATTAAAATCAGTGGGTAATTTTTTTCGTGGGTAACAAGCATTTATGCATTAACTTTTTTCTGTGGGTAATCCAACATTTATTAATATATAATTGTCTAAGAATATTATATATTGACTGCTAAATTATCAATTCAAGAAATTTCTTATGATGTTGACCATCGATTAATTGATTAGAAAGAGTTACAAGATGGTTCTTTTAGGATCGAGCAACATTTCATCGCTTACAAAATAAGCCAACACAAGATATTGTGGGAGAGAATGGCTTAAGACTTTGATAACTTATATTTTTATGTTTTCCTTCATAACAAATTTTGCTATTATTAATTTAATTAGTTTTTCCTATTTTCCTATTTTAGTTTAAGCGCAATCAAAACTTATGAGAAAAACAAGGGTATTTGCAACTTGTTTTTGTTCCTGCAGAAACAATAATAAAATATCAGGGAGCACAAATTACGTCTTACCCAATCCTTAATTTCCTGAGATGGATACTCCTCGATTTTGTTGGATACGTCTTCTTGTAATGATGCCAAATTGGACGTTTTTGAAGTTACCTGCAGAAATAACTCTGACGATCAAGTCAGCAAGAGCTCTCAAAAGTCAAATCACAAACTAGAGAATTAAGGAATTTCATACCTTAATTATTGGGGTCCACCTGTATTTATAGAATATTAATCACAGATTACTTGGCTCATGGGCTAGGCCTCTATTGAGCTTGTATAGGCCTAACCAAGGCCCAATCATGAGGCTTATGACTAGATTCCGCAAATCCAATTGTTATTTCTTTAGTTTAGATAGGCGGCCTTTACCGGTATGTCTCTTTAGCCTCTATGTATGTATTGTCTTTTCGTATAATTAATCAATGATTCCCTCTATGTAGGACTATAAGTTGGTGGCTAGGATCGGGTAGTTTTTCGTAATTAAAATCTATGTTGCTTAGAATTTTTACTGTGAAATTTTTGTGAAAGAAATTTATAGATCTCTAGCTAGGAAAGGCTTGGTTTTTATGCTTGTCCATGAGACTCGCCTCCCTTTCCTTGGAGCATCTCTAGAAATCTTTTCCTTTATATTCTCCTTAGGAATTCATAAAGTATCTTTGTGAAAATTTTTTTTTGATAAATGTTTCAAAAGTGTTTTGCAAAATGAGTTTTCATTCATATAGTAAATTGTATTTAGGTAGTCATAGTGAGGATACAATGCATCATACACATGAGAGTACATTTCCTTTCTTTGGTGAGGACATTAGTGCATTATCATACATAGCTTGGGAGAGGGAAATAGATGATTTGGTGCATTCATTCCATCTTAGACATAGTAAATATTACATTCTTTCTTTGTGCATTTCTAGTTTTGTAGGACATGCAAGAGAGTGGTGGGATTATAGGCAGTCTAGAGTGGAAAAAGGAAAAAATCTCCTATTCAAAACTGGAGTGAGTTGAGAGCATGCATGAGAAGAACATTCATTCCCCCTTCCTTTGATTTTGATCATGAGATAGAGAAAAAGAAAATTGAGATAGTCAAAAGAAAGGAGGAAAAACTCACAATACTCCTAAGAGAGATGAGGGAGTTGGAGGAAAATGAAAGAATAAGAATACAGAGAAGAGAGGAGAAAGAAAGAGAGAAACTTGAGAAAGAAATGAAAGAAGAAGAGCGGAAGATGGAGAGGATGAGAGAAGAAGAGGAAAAATTGAGAAAAGAGAAGGAGGAAAGAGAGAAAAAAACTATAAAGAATAAGAGAGAGTAAGACAAGATGCAGATTTTAAAAGAAAAGAGGAAAAGATTGATAGAAAAGAAAGAAAAGAAATAATGCTTAGGGAGGTAGAGATATAGCATCCTACAGCTCCTTGCATAGACTTCAAGGGAGTAATCCCATCTTTCAACTCTTCCTTATTTGTCATTAATGCTTTTGTCATAGTTCTCCCTAAAACTACTTTTCCACCTTCACCAATCATTTCATACTCCTCAAGAGATTTGCAAAAATCAACCTTTGACTTAGAGTTACCTTTTAGGTCACAACTAAGTCAAAGGGAAAATCAATATTTTTGTGAAATGAGCTTCATTGAAAATCTTGTTTGATGACTATTGCAGATGTATTTTTTATCACTCCCCCAACCTATGGCAGGATGCGTCATGCCAAAGGTTTCTATGTTGTTATTTTGTTACTGTTTTTGCAAGAAAAATTCCTCCTTTCTTGTTATTCCCTTGGGGTATGGTAGCCCCCTAGTCTTGAGAAATGGAAATGTCGCTAAGACATGTTAGAAGTTGTATACTCATCGTTAATTGTGATGCCTCATTTTGCAAGTGTTTGAGCGGGAAAACGTTTTAGGGTTTGGTTTCATCTTATAAATAAGGGCTTGGAAAATAATTTGTGTACACTGTCTCATTTGCTTGCTTTTAAGAAATTTGTATCACTTATGATTGAGTGTTGCCCGATATATTCCCTCTTTATGCCGTCAACTTTTCTTCATATAAGGTATGTCTAGTGATAGTGACAGTTCTTCTACATCAGGATCGGGTAGTAGGAGTGGAGAATCAAGGAATGAGGGTAGTGGTTATTTGTTTGGTGAGAGGGGAGTTCAAATCGAGGTTATTCATGAAACTAGGGAGAATCCTCCTAAGGAGGTAGCCGTAAACAATATGCCGGCAAAGGCCGGATATGAGTGGGTGGCCACAGACGTGAGAACTCAATATTCCCTTTTTGGATGGTCTCGTTTACTTAATTAATGGTTGAAGTGTATCCCTGTCTTTGAAAAGGGCATTTCCCCAGATATTGTGTCGTTGGAGTGGGTGAGCCAAAAAGATATTGAAGAGGGATTCTTTTACGTATACATGTGTATTATTTGCAGTTGCACATGTGAATACCCTTCGACGATCACATTTTTACAACAAAGATGGGAGTACCAAGTTCCCATTTAGTTGAATAGACAATCCTCGGTGATATAAGGATATGAAGAAGGAGGAGTTGTCGGTGTAGGACAGACAAGTTGTTGAAGTTTTGGGGAAATTTAGCAATAAACTACCAGTAAGGGCCTAGTTAGAGTTTATTTATCAGTGCATCCACTTGTTGTTTTAGAAGGTACCATTTTTTTTTATTTTTTCCTATTTGTGTAATGTGAGAAAGGTAATCGTTGATATTCATGTTGTAGGTCACGTGACCCAGTTGGGGAAAAAGAACCTAAACTTGTTCCGGACACTATGCAAGGAACATGCCGAAAAGGCCAGAAACATGGGGAACACTGAAGTTCCCAACTTGCAAGAACCTTTGGTTGAGGTTCGAGTTCATGACGGTTCCAAAAGGGAAGCATCCATCCCCGTTCAAAAGGGTGTTGGAAAAGACTGAAAGAAGGTTAGGGTCACACTATTAGGGTCGGAGTCTATATCTGGAATAAAAAAGCCTAAGGCTTGTTTGATAGAATTGCTCAAAACAACCATGCTTGAATTTAACAATAAGACGTTAATTTTGGGTCGTAGGGTAGGTACCCTTTTGCAGAGGGAATTGAAAGAAGGAGGGAGGGCCAGGATGGAAGAGCTGAAAACTCAAGCAGCCAAGCATGAAGAGGAGAAGGCGGTTTGGGAAAAGGAGTTGGACGAATGGGCTTCTGAGAGGAAGCGCCTTGGTTCATGGAAAGTTCAGTGTTTAGATTAGGAGAAAAAGATGAATGTTAGGATTAAAGAGCTGGAGGAAGATAACAAAGAGTTGAAGGAGAAATATGTCGGCATTGAGAGTGAGATTGAAGATTTAAAGAGTGACATAATCTAGGAACACATTAATGGCTTCAATAAGGGTCTAAGGCAAGCGACCTTCTTCTACAAAGTGGTGGACGCCATAGATTCAAAGTACAATGTCAACAAAGATGTCATCGATGGCCGCCTGGTGGATGAGGAGGATCTGAGCACGGAGTAGGTCGACAGGGTGTCGGCCACTGGTGGTAAGGGTCTTGCAGATGAGGAAGATGTCACTATGCAAGTGGAGACTGACCCTATTGTTAATCAGTTTTAATTTGATCATATTCTAGCTTTTGACCCCAACTTTGTCATAATTTGCACACTTATTTCTTTGTGAACATGATTGCTACCTTCCTGAATATATTTGTTATCTTTATGTATTCGCACACATGTTGTGGGATATTACGTACTTTTGATTATTTTTATTGCGATCCGTCTCAGCTAAATTTTTGCGATGATATTTTTGCGTTTATTTTACTTGTGTTAGGATTTTAATGCGAATTATGATAATATGTTGCTTAGTTAGGGGATTGAGTATGGCGTGTCTTTGTCCCAAGCTGTTTACTTTAGTGTGTGGTGGGAACATGAGTATTTCTTTAGTGAGAGAGTGTTCGACCCAGATCGCTTACTTCAGTAAGCGAGAGGGAACTTGATTTTGACGAGAGTGTTTCGACCCGGGCTGCTTACCGCTTACCGCTTACTTTACTAAGTGGGAGGGAACTTGGTTTTGTTGAGAATGTATTCGACCCGGGTTGCTTACTTCAATAAGTGTGGGGAAACGTAGGAAATCTTATTTTAACGATGAAATGTTTAACTCGGGCCGCTTACTTTAGTAAGGGGGAAGGAACTTTTAAAATGCAAGACAATTTTGTAAAGAATCCTTGTTTTATTGATAATTTTGGGTGCCTCATTAAAAAATCCCCGGCCAAAACCCTCCTTAGGGAAAAAATGTCAGGTGAGGAAAAAGAGTACACCTAGGGTTACATATTGTGTGTTTTCTTACATTCTTGGATTCAACTAAAATAAAACTTGAGGTAAGACACATTTCACGTGTCAGGTATCTCTTCTCCTAATAGTTGTTCCAACCTGTAAGCGCCTCCATCTGCATCCTCGCGTATTCTATGCAAACCATCCTAATTAGCCGAAAACTTCTCGTCTTTTTTCCTTGCGTTACTAGCCATTCTCCATACCAAGTCTCCTTTCACGGATACTCGTGGCTGAAACTTGGAATTATATTTTCTTGTAGCTCTCTGTTTTGCTGCAATGTTTCTAATATGTCCCTTTTCTCGTAATTCTGTTAGTAGTTCACAGCTACTGCATAGACTTTGTTGGTTTGTGTCGTCGTCACACATTTGTCTTCTTAAGGAAGGTTTCCCGATTTTGACTAGTATCACCATCGTTCCGTATACCAACCTGAAGGGTGATTCGTTGGTGGCGGACTACAGAGTGCACCTATATGCCCACAACACTTTGAACAATTCTTCCGGCCATTTCCCTTTTGCTCCATCTAATCTTTTGCACAACTCGACTAATATTACCTTGTTGGCCGAATCTGCCTTTCCGTTAGTTTGTGGATGTTCCACTGAACTAGTAATATATTTGATTCCTAGGCTAGTATAGAACTTAGTCAACTCTTTGTCTACGAATTGTCGTCCATTATCGGTTATGATTGTGTGCGGCACCCCGTATCGGCATATTATATTCTTTTAGACAAACTGTTGAACCTGTTGTGCCGTGATGGTGGTTAGTGATTGAGCTTCGATCCATTTTGTGAAGAAATCAATCCCTACAATGAATAACTTGACTTGCCCATTCCCAAGAGTGAACGACCCCAAGATGTCCATCTCCCACTTTGCAAACGGCCACGGGGAGAATATGGAATGTAGTTCCTCCTGTTTCTGGTGAATAAGATTGTAATGTTTTTTGCATGGTATACATTTATTGACAAAGGCGTGGCAATCTGCCTCCATGGTTGGCCAAAAGTGGTCGGCCCTTAAGATTATAGTTGTCATGGTTCGTGATCCGGAATGGTAACCACATATCCCATCATGAATTTCTTTTATCATGTACTGTGCATGTTCCTTCGCGACACATTTGTGCAAAGGCTAACCATATATGCGCTTGTATAGGTAATCGCCAATTAACGTGTAGTGTGCTGCTTTTGATAGCCATCCCTTGTCGGCATTACTAAGGGGTTCTCGGTTTTTAGGTAATGCATGTATGGTGACATCTAGTTATTGATGTTGCATAGGTTTAGACATGTGTTCCTCGTTGAGGGTGTCGCTAGTGTCTACTGTAATAAGGACTTGTATCTTTCTTTTTGCTTTGTACTTGCCACCTTTGATAGGGCGTTTGCTCGCATGTTATCTCCTTTTGGTATGTGTTGCATTTTTACTTCATCGAAGCTAAAGTTTATGATGTTGCAGATCATGTGGTAATATTGGAAGAGTGTCACATCCTAAACCTGAAACTCATCATTGAAATGGCCTACTATTAACGTGGAATCGCTTTTGCACATTAGTATGCGCACTTTGACTTCTCGTGCTAGCAAGAGTCCAGCTAGAATGGCTTCATATTCAGCTTGATTATTGGAAGTTTTGAACGCAAAGTGCAAGGATTTTTCGATGAGTATTTGGTTTGGGCCTTCTAGGACAATGTCGGCGCTTGCTCCTTTTCTGGTCAGAGGAACTATCAACATATAAGGTCCATTGTTCCTCTTGTGGCATTTGTTGGAGGTCATTAACGAAGTCCAAAAGGCATTAGGCTTTGATTGGTCCATTTGGTTCGTAGCGAATGTTGAATTTAGATAACTCCACGGCCCATGCTGACATTCGTCCGACTAAATCGTGTTTCTGGTGGATTCCCTAGATAGGGTAGTTTATCTTCACAATGATCTGATGGGTCTGGAAAGAGGGTCGGAGCCTTCTTGCTAGGGGTGGCAAAATGGGCTGGGCCCAACGGGCCAGCCCGTCAGCCCGTGCTAAAAGGAACGGGCAGGGTTGAAGATTTCAACCCGTCAGCCCATTTTGGCCCGTCCCGTCCAGCCCATCAACTTGACGGGCCAAAGTACGGGCCAGCTCGTCCTGGACCGTTGGCCCGTTTTAAAAAAATAAAATAAAATAAAAATAATTGAAAAGATTAATTTTTTAGATTATATATTTTAAATGTATAAATATATAATAGTATTGTAATTTAAATCATTAACACCTACAAATTAAGTTTGAATTATTAGTTATAATTGAATAATTTAATATGTAAATTTAATAATTATTTTAACTTATCTAATTAAAAACATTAACTAATCAATTAAAAGTTAAAATAATATTTTATTTGATTAAATATGACTTTAATAATAATTTATATGTATATATAAACAAATTTAAAAAATAAAACAAATTAAAAAATTTGAAAACTAATTAAAAAAAAAATTAGACGGGCTAGCCCGGCCCGGCCCGTTAGCCCGTCTTATACGGGACGGGTTGTGACTATTGGCCCGTTTCTGTTTGACGAGCCAGCCCGTCCTGGTCCGTTTTTTGACGGGCCACATACGAGCCGGGCCAAAACGGGCCGGACTGACCCGTTTGCCACCCCTAATGATAGAGCCCCATGGGTTTGGATGAATCCGGTGTTCCCAAAATGCCCCCTCTGCGGACGAGAAAAGAGCAGCAGACCCATCATTGCGAAAAACAAAAATGAGATTTATTGGTTGTTCTTATTGCTTCGGCAGATGCTTGGTTGCTGCACACTTGATAATTAAAAGAGAGAGAAAATAATAAATAAATAATTTAATTATTTTTAATATATGTTTATATCAAAATAGAAGTATTAAACCAATAATATATTAATTTAATTGTACTCATCTAGATTATAATATTTTATTGTTTTATTTGTTTTTAGTTTTAGATATAATTTTTATTTATAATTAAAAAGTTTTATATTATTTTTTTATTTAAAATTTATTAAAATTGTGATATATATATATATATATATATTAATTTTAATATATTTATATTTTGAAATATAAATTTTATTGTCTAATTTAAAATTTATTTTAACTTTAGTTTATATTTTTTAGATGGTTAGATCTATTACATCAATCACTAACTTTAACTTTCACAATTTTTCTTTCAAATCCACTTAAATCACATTATCTTTTTCTTAATCCAAAACATCTCACATTCACTTTTAGTATGCTTCCCTAAATCCACTCTTTGATACAAACAAAGCCTAATTATTCTTTTTATTTACAAAAGTTTTTGAATAGTTTTATCCTTTATTATTATAATTTTTTATTATTTTATCTCTTAAGTTTTTATAAATATTTTTTTTTAATTCACTATTTAGTGTTTTGTAACTACTTTCGATACATTACTCTTTACTAACTTTATTCGTTATTAATATATTTTATTTTATTATTTTATTTTTTAAGCTTTTATAAATATTCTTTAAACTAAATTAACTATAAAAAAAACTGTGATATTTTTTTTATCACTAAAAAAACATGTACGTAAGTGCATGTATTCTCACTAATTACGATAATATATAGAACTAAGTATATTTTTAGTTCCTGAACTTACATGTAAACGTGAAATTTGTTCTTGATGGCATTCCTCCTGACTCCTTTAAGACCTACGTAATGTATGAAGTCTCCATGGATTGTAACCCTAAGGAAGCCCATAGTACTTTAGAGAGGAGATTGATCCAGATAGAGCTCAAGCAAGTGAATGACACAACAAATGGACAACATTTCATTTTTAAACTCAAGCTGAAAAATACATGGAGTAAAGGCCTTTATTTATAGGCCAAGAAAACCCTAGACTGGTCTCTAAATGGAGAGCCAAAATTTGAATTCAAACATTTGAAAAATGGAGCTAAAGAGGTCATGCATCTAGTGTGACTTGCCAAGGTGGCAAGGTCACACTTCCCATGCTTTGAGACGCATAAGGAGAGCCTAACACTTCAACTTTGCGCAAATCTTAGGGTTTAAAATACTAATTCCATGTGTCTCTCCTCAATTCCCAAACCAATGCCCATTTCCTCTAGGCCCAAAACTACACTACAAGATCTAGGCTCAAATTAAGGCCCAATACAGGTCCAAGAAAAGACTATACTATTTGGCCCAAAATACAATGCACAAACTTATTCTTTTACTTACAAACAAAGATTCCTAGACTAGGTCTTCACATCCCCCTAGCTCATGTGAGTATCAACTTGGGCCTACTAAGATCAGAGAAAGTCTAGTCTTCTTGTATCTTGTCGGCTATGGCTCTTGTGATTGGTCCCTAGCTAGGGGTTTACCATCAATTCTTCTAAATGAAGTTCATATAAAACCCATTCTCATACTTTATTAATGCATGGAATACATCTTTCTCATTCAACGACGTTAAGTTTTTTTCTTACGTGTATAACGACACTTCATATGACGTTTAAAGTATTTACATGTGCTTTTGGTACTTTGTAGATGTGGCTTTTATTGTTGCCATTCAAGGGTATTTGTTGTTTGTGAGAATAAAATAGTAGGTGCAAAAAACAAAAAAAGATAGGCCCAAAAAGTAAGAGGAATGGACCGACCCAAACCTTCATCTTCTTCCTCACCTCATTCACACTACCATGGGTTAGCTCCACTACCACCGCCCATTGCCGCAGTGCCCTTGGATGGAGACATCATCGGTGCAACCGTCACCAATGGGGTCCACCACCACACATTGAAGGCATACGAGCGTACGATCGCTTGGAGTTATGTTTTGCTTGCAACACCAACCTTTTTGACGCGCAATTGGTCGGTGACATTACTCAAGTCACCAATCTCCATATATATGTATATATACATATATACATATATATATATATACATATATATACACATATGTGTATATATGTGTATATATATGTATATATATGTATATACATATATATATATATATATATATACATATATATATATATATATATACATATATGTATATATATATATATATATATATATGTATATATATATACATGTATATGTATATATACATATATAAATATATGTATATATATATACATATATATATATATATATGTGTGTATATATGTATATATACACACATATATATGTATATATATATATATATATATATATATATATATATATATATATATATATATATATATATATATATATATATATATATATATATATATATATATACATATATATGTGTGTATATATACATATATACACACATATATATATATATATATGTATATATATATACATATATTTATATATGTATATATACATATATAAATA